>VFQM010000018.1_pt1 | contig 200871 bp, 183 predicted proteins | sample 3512391 | NCBI WGS metagenome assembly VFQM01 (sample SAMN10412369, study PRJNA504923) | tailings metagenome | isolation source: Replicate 1 from Balatoc abandoned mine | place: Philippines
TCGTCGTCGCCATCTGCGGTGAGGTCATGACCATGCCCGGCCTGCCCAAGGTCCCCTCCTCGGAAAAGATCTTCCTCAACGAACAGGGCCAGATCGAAGGTTTGTTCTGAGCTCGTTCCAGAGCAACATGGGGCAAGGCCGTCGGCCTTGCCCCTTTTGCGTTCAAGGTGCCTGCTTGCGTGCCCATGCCCATCACTCGGCCGGCAGCCAACGACCTAGCACGAGGGCTTCGTCAGACTACGCTGAAGCACCGATCTTGCTGACCGCGTCCGTCGAGATTTGCACGAAGCGATTAAGCAAATTGAAGAACACGTCGATTGCGAATCCGAAGACGAAGGCCAATGTGAACAGACCGAAGCCGATGGTTTGGAAGGCCTCGTTGTTGTTGAATGTTCCATCCCAGAACCACGCCAACACCATCCCGGCTAGTGCGCCCATCGCCACGCGGTAGATCATGCGCAGCAAGGTTGGATTGGGCTTAACCGGATCCAGGATCCTCTGCATGAAATACAGCAGAGACCCGAGCGCGCCATAGAGTGCGGGAAGGGCGAGATATGAATACGTGGCTAGCCGAGCCTCTATCTTGTTCTGCATGTCTATGATATTTGGGATCGACAAGGAGTAGTATTTGAGATTCATCTGACAATTCTGCCGCATGAGCTCAAGTGTATCGATTCCTAGCGCATCATCGAAGAGATACGAAATCTCGATGATGAACGAGTTTGGACTGCCAGCTGACGCTTCCGCGTTTTTCCAGCCCTTCGATCTCACCATCTCAATGTCATCGAGGTACTGACAGAAATTCTGCACCGAACTGAGATCAAACGGCGCATACTGCATTCGATATCGGTTTTTGATTTCCTCACTTGTTAGTTCGATTTTTCGTGCGGTGCCGTCTTTGAGAGAGTCCGGACATTGCCACCCGATCGAGACGCCGAACCAGCAGAAGCTGGTGGTCAGCTGGTTCAGCACCCCTAGCTGGGCATCTGCGGCAGCCAGGAACGCATCGCTCTTGAACTTGACCAGTTCCAGTTCCTCATCGAGCATCGTCAGGTCATGAACATATTGGAACGAAGCGTCCTGGGCGATGAGATCTTGCTGTATTAAATCGGCAACATTCCCGCCGTCTGCTTGGCTGGCCACTATTCCGTTCGGCTGCGCAGGCGATCCAGCTCCAGCCCGGCCTGGTAAACCCAAGGGCTTGGCACCATTTGCGCCTACCGCAGGGGTCAGAACGTCCGCCTGCAGTTGATGCCGTGCAACCAATAACTGCCGTTCCAACTTACCGTACTGCAGCCCCGGCCTTTTATCCTTCAGCAAGGAGAGTTCCGCAAAGAGCACCTCGCCGCTCTTGTAGGTGAGTGTGAGCTGGCTGGCCGCAATCATTAACAAGACTGCCGAGAATACGAAGGCGGCGTTCTTGAATTTATCGCTCAACCTTTCACGGCCTGGTCGCCATCCGTCTTGAAGCGCATGGACCGTAGACAACGGGACTGTTTTGCGAGATGCGGCCAAGGCTGCCTGCAACTCGATCGTAGCGGAGTTGATCAAAGTCCGCTCTGCTTCCGGCAGGGCCTTCACGGCTGCTAGCTTTCGGGAGAACTCACCATCGGCAAGCAGTCCGGCACAAACCGCATAAGACCACACCAATTCTGACTCTTCGATTATTTCGTCGACCGCAGGCCTCAGTGGACGCTCCTCACGGCGTTTCCAGGATGTAAGGCGATGCCAAATTCCGTCCAAGGACATCGTAGAAACCCCAGCTACCCAAGTACGCCGGCGACGAATCCATAAGGCCCGGGACACCCGCACGGATTTCCCGGCGGGCCTGGCGGATTGGCCCAGCACCAGAAGGTGGGGGTGAAGCAGATCGTGCCCGGCACGTGCGGCGGCACTTGAGCGCGTGCCGATTGCGTCAGAGCCATCAGGGTCGAGGCGAACAACAGGATAGCAAACCTAAGCCCTACCGACCGCATCAAGCGCCTCCCCGCTCGCATATACTTATAATTGCATAACTTCAAACTAATACTCGTAAAAGTCGTAAAATGCAATGATGCAACCGCGCTGCGGATGGTTCCTGAGTCAGGCGACGCACAAAAGGAAGACCGCCACGGAGGACCGTGGCGGTCGCATTTTAGGATCTACCAGTTCTGGCTTTTCGAAAGCCTTCAGAAAATCGCATCCACCGGCATGCCGAGCGCCATCGCACCTGCATAGCGGGCCTGCGGACCGGACTGCAGCGGATGGAAGCGTGCGCCCTGCATGTCGCGGAAGCGGCGTTCAAGCCCCTTCTCGCGGTAGAACGACGCTCCGCCGGCGAGTTCCATGGCCAGTTCGACCACCTCGAGCCCGTGGCTAGCAACCAGAGTACGGCCGATCATCACCTCGTTGACGCTCTCGGCCGACGGCGTGTTGCGTTCGGCCGCCTCGACCATCGAGCGCTGCGCCATCTGGGCGCCGCGAAGCGCCGTCTCCATGCGCCCAGCAAGGTTGAGCGAGGTCTCGCCTCCCGGTTTCTTGCGGGCGATCTCCATGGCGATGTCGCGGGCGCTCTCGGCGACGCCGAGATAGACGGAGTAGATCAGCGGGAAGGCGACCGTGGCGATGATCTGGAACACTGGGTGCCATTGACCCGCGACGCGCGAGAAACTGACCCCTGCGTCGGGAATGAACAACCCGTCGATGACGACGTCGTTGGAACCCGTGCCGCGCATGCCGAGCGTGCGCCAGTTGTCCGTGACGGTGACCTCAGGCGCCCGCATCGGCACGCCGAAATGGATGACCTTCTCGGTCCCGTCCTCGTCGCGGAATATCGCCCCGGTCATCAGGATGTCGCCGGCGGCCGCGCCCGAGGTGAAGACCTTGCGCGCCGTGATGCGATAGCCGCCTTCGACCTTCTCGGCCTTGCCCGAACCGCCGATCCAGTCGGACCCGCCGCTGGACAGCAGGATGATCTTCTCGGTGGCCACCCGCTTGAGCAGGGGCTCCACGGCAGCGACGTTCTGGTAGCGCCAGCGCCAAGCGGGGATCGCCACCTGATGCGTGTGCATGGCGAAAGCCAGCGCGGTCGAGCCGCAGGACCTTGCCATGATGCGCAGCATCTCGCAAAGCTCGGCTATGCCCGCCCCGCCGCCGCCCAGTTCGAGCGGCACGCCAGCCTGAACCAGCCCGGCCTCCTTCAGAAGCGCATAGTTGTCGGCGACGAAATGGTCACCCTCGTCGAACTTGGGGGCACGTTCGGCAAGCACGGGGGCAAGGTCATGGGCCATGCCCACGACGTCTGTCGGCACTGCACTTCCGCCGGCACTCGCCAGCTCAGGTTCTGCAACACTCCTCATCATGCTGTCTCCGGTTGAAACGGCAGGTGACCGGAGAATCGCTCCAGAAGTCCCGTTGGTCCAGTTCAGGAACTGAATCGCTGCGGGGGGCGGTCAGCCCTATGGGCTAGGTGCGGGAGAGCGGCTTTTGCGTTATAAGACGCGTTTCCCTGCGAGTGGTGCAAAGTGAGCGATCGCGGCGGTTACGGCCAGTTCTGTCCTGTTTCGATGGCATCCGAGGTGCTTTGCACCCGCTGGACGACCCTGGTCGTGCGCGAAATGCTGATGGGGTCGAGCCGTTTCAACGATCTGCGTCGCGGCGTACCCCGGATGTCGCCGGCGCTTCTGTCCAAGCGGCTCAAGGAGCTCGAACGCGCCGGCGTGGTGCAGACCGAGCGCGGCGCCTCGGGCAGCGTCGAATATCGGCTGACAGAGGCAGGCGAAGACCTTCGGCCCGTCATTCTCGGCCTCGGCGAATGGGGCCACCGCTGGGTCGAAAGCCAGCTAACCCTCAGGAATCTCGACCCTTCTCTCCTGATGTGGGACATGCGGCGCAACCTCAACCCGGAACCCCTGCCGCCGCAGCGCTGCACGATTCACTTTCTGTACCCCGAAGTGATCAAGGCGCAGCAGAATTGGTGGCTCGTGGTCGACGGCGGCACGGTGGATCTGTGCAATTCCGACCCTGGCTTCGAGGTCGACCTGCTGGTCACCGGCTCGCTGCGCAGCATGACGGCCGTGTGGATGGGGCTCGCGCGGCTGAGCCAGGAGATCGATTCCGGCAGGCTGGAGCTCGACGGCGACGACCGCATCGCCCGCGCCATGCAGGCATGGCTCGGGCTGAGCAGCTTCGCGCCGGTGCCCCGGAAGGTGGGCTAGCGTTCCGCCTCCCCTGCCCAGGCGCGATACTCCTGCATCAGCGGCTCGAGTTCCTCCATAGCCGGGAACTCGTGGAAGCTCCTGGCGGCGCCCGTCTCGGCGAAAGCCAGCTTCGTTTTCGTGAAGGTCTCCATGAACGGCCGGAACCAGGCCGTATCCTCCAGCATGGTCGGCCGCACGTTGACGAACCAGTCGACGCCGGCGACGCGCGTGAACATCCACGTCTTGCAGTGATCGCAGAACTGGTGCTGCAACTGCTCGCCATGCGCGCCGCCGACGACGGTCTCGCCCCTGGTGACGGCAAAGCCATCGGCTGGCACCATCGCCGTCAGCGAATAGGCCGAGGACGACATCTTCTGGCAGCCGGGGCAGTGGCAGGCGGCGGTGGCGATGGGTGCCTTCGACACCTCGATCTCGACCCGGCCGCAGCGGCACGAACCCTTGAGCGGCAGTGGAATGGACGACATGGCGAACTCCCCGGCTGATACGACGCGATCATGCAATGTCGACAGTGGGAAGCCTAGGGCCATAAGCGGGGTTTTCGGAGGTGCGCTTTGCAGGAGGCTGACAGTCAGGCGCAGCGGCGGCGGCGGCGCACCCCCACCCCTAACCCCTCCCCACAGGGGGAGGGGAATCTTGCGGCACCGCCGAACAGAGCCAAACTTTGGATGATTCCGGTCAAACCGGCGAAGAGACCGTTCCCCTCCCCCTTGTGGGGAGGGGACAGGGGTGGGGGTGACGTGGCCGACGCCCCTCCCCCTCAGGCAAAGCCCATCGCGTTCACCTCAGGCGATGATCAGCTCGCGCGCCTTGAGTATCTCGACGCAGGCATTGGCGGCTTCCTTGCCCTTGACCTTGAAGTGCTCGAAGAAGAAGCGGTGATGCTCGGCGCTGTCGTGGTAGTTGTGCGGGGTGAGCACCGCCGACAGCACCGGCACGCCGGTCTGGAGTTGCACGTTCATCATGCCGTCGAGCACGGCATGCGCGACGAAGTCGTGGCGGTAGATGCCGCCATTGACGACGAAGGCGGTGCCGAGGATCGCGGCGTAGCGGCCGGTCTCGGCCAGCGTCTTGGCAAACAGTGGGATTTCGTAGGCGCCGGGCACGTCATAGACGTCGACAGCGATGCGGCCGCCCGACAGCGTCTCTATCTCGGAGCTGAAGGCGTTGACGCATTCGTCGACGATGTCGGCATGCCAGCGCGCACGGATCACGGCGACGCGGCGGGTATCGAAGTCTTTCGGGGATTGCTGATTCATGGGTCCATCCTTCCGTTTCGAACCAGAATCAGGACGCACGAGACGGAATCCCGGCGGCTTGCGCCTCCGCTTTCCCGTTCGTTCTCTTCCATCCGGACTATGACCGTCGGCTCCGGAATTGCACCGGATCTGCTGACCCTCCCGTTGCCGGGAAGCGCTCGCGGGCTTGGGCTCAAGAACCCTTACCGCCGGTGGGGACTTTCACCCCGCCCTGAGAACATTAACGCATCCGATATGGCGGCGGCGCAGCCGGCTGTCAATCACAGGAATAATAGTTTCCGCTACCTGGCGAGCGGCCGCGCCGGATTGCCGACGACGGTCGCGCCGGACGGCACGCTCGTCGTCACCACCGAGCCAGCGCCGACGATGGCATTGTCGCCGATCTCGATGCCGCCAAGCAGGATGGCTCCGCCGCCTATCCAGACATTGTCGCCGATCGTCACAGTGCGTGCGATCTCCAGGCCTGCGCGCCGCAGAGCCGGATCCTTGTGGTGCTCGGGGCAATAGATCTGCACGTTGGGACCGAGCATCGTACCCGCGCCGATGCGCACCGGTGCGGTGTCGAGGATGGTGCAGCCGGCATTGAGGAAGACGCCTGCACCGAGATGGATGTTGAAGCCGTAGGCGCAATGGAACGGCGCCTCGATACGGCAGCCCTCGCCCACAGAACCAAGCAGGTCGCGCAGCATCGGTGCGATGTCGCCGCGCGCGGCCGGCTGCCGCGTATTGTGCTCGAAGATGGCGTTGGCGGCGGCGAGACGGAATGCGTCGAGTTCGGGATCGACGCAATTGTACCAATCGCCAGCGGCCATCTTTTCGCGTTCGCTCTGTGCCATGCGTCGTCCCCCTTCTGTCTCCTCCGGGCCAAATCACGAAACGGTCATGCTGCAAAGGTCGAAGCGCCGGGCTCTGGCGTAACCATATGGCTGTGCTAGCCTTCGGGGAAAGTGCACTTTCGGTAACGGCCACATCCACGAGGGGGATAACGGATGGCGATCTACCTTTTCGCACTGCTCATCGGAATTGTTGCCGGCCTGAGGGCCATGACGGCGCCGGCGGCCGTCGCTTGGGGCGCCTGGCTTGGCTGGCTGCCGCTGGCCGGCACATGGGCCAGCTTCATGGGCCACTGGATCACCGTCGCGATCTTCTCGGTCCTCGCACTGGTCGAATTCGTCACCGACCAGTTGCCCTCGACCCCCAGCCGCAAGGTGCCGCAGCAGTTCGGCGCCCGCATCGTCAGCGGCGCATTCTGCGGCGCCGTGCTGGGCACGGCGGGAGGCATGCTGGTGGGCGGTCTTGCGGCCGGCGTCATCGGCGCGATCCTCGGCACGCTTGGCGGTGCTGCGGCAAGGGCAGGCTTGGCGAAATGGTTCGGCAGCGATCTGCCGGCTGCGCTGGTCGAGGACGCCGTCGCGGTCCTTGGGGCGCTGTGGATCGTGAGCGTCGTCGCATGACCGCGGCGAGGAAGTTCGACGCCATCATCATCGGCTGCGGCCAGGCCGGGCCGCCGCTTGCGGGACGGCTGACGGCCGCGGGCCAGACGGTGGCGCTGATCGAGCGCAAGCTGGTCGGCGGCACCTGCGTCAACACCGGCTGCAAGCCGACGAAGACCATGGTGGCGAGCGCCTATGCCGCCCATCTCGCCCGCACCGGCGCCGACTATGGCGTCTCGACCGGCAGCATCTCGGTCGACATGAAGGTGGTGAAGGCGCGCAAGGACAAGGTGACGGTCGATTCCCGCAGCGGGCTGGAAGACTGGATCGGCGGCATGAAGGGCTGCACGCTCTATCGCGGCCACGCCCGCTTCGAGGGACCGCACGAGGTGCGCGTCGGCGACGAACTGCTCCATGGCGAGCGCATCTTCATCAATGTCGGCGGCCGCGCCAACATCCCCGACATGCCCGGCGTCAGTGACATCACCTACCTCACCAACACCTCGATGATGGAGGTGGATTTCCTGCCGAGCCATCTCGTGGTCGTCGGCGGCAGTTATATCGGGCTGGAATTCGCGCAGATGTTCCGCCGTTTCGGCTCGCAAGTGACCGTGGTGGAAAAGGGGCCGCGGCTGATCTCGCGCGAGGACGAGGATGTCTCGGAGGCGGTGAAGGGCATCTTCGAGCATGAGGGCATCGCACTCAGGCTCAACGCCGAATGCATCAGCTTTGCCAGGCACCCCGACGGCGTGACCGTCGGCGTCGACTGCACCAGCGGCGACCGCGCGGTGACGGGTTCGCACGTGCTTCTGGCCATCGGCCGCAAGCCCAACACCGACGACCTTGGCCTCGACAAGGCGGGGGTTTCGATGGACAAGCGTGGATACATCGAGGTCGACGAGCAGTTGAGGACCAATGTCCCGCACATCTGGGCGATGGGCGATTGCAACGGCAAGGGCGCCTTCACCCACACCTCCTACAACGACTTCGAGATCGTTGCCGCCAACCTGCTCGACAACGACCCGCGCAAGGTCAGCGACCGCATCGAGGCTTATGCGCTCTATATCGACCCGCCGCTCGGCCGTGCCGGCATGACCGAAACAGTGGCGCGCAAGACCGGCCGCAAGGTGCTGGCCGGCCAGCGACCGATGACACGCGTCGGCCGCGCCGTCGAAAAGGGCGAGACCCAAGGGTTCATGAAGATCCTGGTCGATGCCGACACCAGGCAGATCCTCGGCGCCTCGGTGCTGGGCACCGGCGGCGACGAGGCGATCCACGCGGTGCTCGACCTGATGTACGCGAGGGCGCCGGTCGAGACGCTGCAGCGCGCGGTCCACATCCACCCGACCGTGTCGGAGCTGTTGCCGACGATCGCGATCGAACTGACTCCGCTCGATTAGCCTTCTATAGCCGCGCGCGCCTTTGCCTCCAGCCATTCGGCCATCTGGCGATAAGGCACCGGACCGTAGCTGATGCGCGCGACGCCGAGTTCGGCGAGCTTCGCCTTAGCCGGCACATGGGCGAGCGCGATGATGTTTACCGGCAGCTCGACTTCGCGGCAGAGCCGGCCGATCAGCTTCTCGTCGCCGATACCCGGCGCGAAGAAACCGTGCGCTCCGGCCTTGGCGTAGGCACGGGCACGCTCGACGGCCTCGTCGACATGCTTTTCGGCATGGGTGTCGGGCTTGCTCTTGAGGAAGATGTCGGTGCGGGCGTTGATGAAGGCGGGCACGCCCGACGCCTTGACCGCCGCGGCAGCCGCCGCCACGCGTTCGGCCTGGAACGCGATGTCGTGCAGCCCCTCGCCGCCGACGACCTGGTCCTCGAAGTTGAAGCCGATGGCACCTGCCTCGATGGCACGCGTCACCGTCTTTGCCACCTGTTCCGGATCGACGCCGTAGCCGCCTTCAAGGTCCATGGTGACGGGCAGGTCGACGGCCGCAACGATGCGCCGGATGTTGTCGAGGGCAAGGTCGAGCGGGATCTTCTCGCCGTCGCCGAAACCGAAGGCAGCGGCAACCGGCCAGCTGCCAGTGGCGATCGCCTTGGCGCCTGCCTTGGCTACAATTGCCGCACTGCCGGGATCCCAGGCATTGTAGAGCACCACGGGATTGCCCTTCACATGCAGGGCGTGGAAGGCCTTGGCCTTGTCGATCTGGCTGGTCATTGGGACCGCTCCCTCTGGTTTCCACGGAGCGCGGAGACTAACAGGGCAGCATGGGATGGCCATGGCGCACAGCACTCCAACCGCATGGCCAGGCGATCATTTCAGTTCTCGTCGGGATCGGTTTCCAGCAGCCGGACCTCGAGCCGGGCGAGGAGGCCGAGGGCGATTTCCAACTCGCGCTGGTCCTCGCCGGCCAGCAATTCGTTGCGCAGGCGCTCAAAAGTCCGCTCGATCTCGACCACCCGGGCGCGGCCGGCATCCGTGAGCGAGAGGATCTTCGCCCGCCTGTCGTCGGGGTCCTCCGCGCGCGTGATCAGGCCGTCGGCAACCAGTTTGTCAACGATCCGCACCAGCGACGGTCCCTCTACCCCGAGGTGATCGGCCACGACACCCTGGCGACAATTGTCCCCCAGTCGAGACAGGGTGACGAGCGGCATGGCAGTGGCGTGCGACAGCCCGCAATCGTCGAGTGCACGGTCGGCCGCCCGCCGCCACAACCTGGCGACGGCGATCAGATGCTTGCCGAAACCGGCGCGCGTGGCGGCACCATTGGACATCCGAGAAAGATAGCATATTATCTATTAGGATGCGATCAGATTCTAGCGGGTAAAAACAGCGCAGCGGGTGGGCGAGGACACGCAAGCGCAAGACCTGCAGGAGCTGTCGCGACCGACATCGTCCGTCCGGGCGCTGTCGAACCTTTCGACACTCTTCGCAGGTAACAAAAAATGGCAGAATTTCAGAAAAGCGGGAGCGGCGGTGGCTGGCTTCTGGTCCTTTTCGGCCTGCTCATGGTCATCATCGGGGCACCGCTCGTCTATGGCGGCGTCCAGCTGATCGGCCTGGGCGGATCGTGGTACTACGCGCTTGCCGGTCTCGGCGTCATCGCCTCCGGCGTCCTCTACATCATGCGCCGCAAGGCCGGCCTCTGGCTCTACGGCCTCGTGTTCCTGGCGACCATCGCCTGGGCGCTCTGGGAATCCGGCCTGGAATTCTGGCCGCTCATCCCGCGCCTCGTCGCACCGGCCGTCATCGCCATCCCGGCGCTGCTGCTCGCTCCCCTATTCCCGACCAGCACCAGTAAGCGCGGACCTTTCGCCCTCGCCGGCCTGCTGGTCGCCGCACTTGCGGCCACCGCCTTCTACGGCTTCACACCGCATGGCGTGACCCGCAACGCGCTGGCCTCCGCCGAACCTGCGCCGAGCGTCCCGCCGGCTGCCGCCAGCGCCACCGACTGGCGCCACTACGGCCGCACCCCGGCAGGCACGCGCTATGCGCCGATCGACCAGATCAACCGCGACAACGTCGACAAGCTCGAGGTCGCCTGGACCTTCCAGTATGGCGACACACCCCAGGGCAGCGCCCAGGACCAGAACACCCCGCTCTTCGTCGACGACACGCTCTACACCTGCTCGCCGACCAACATCGTGCATGCGCTGAACCCGGACACGGGCGAGGTGAAGTGGAAGTTCGACCCCAAGGCCAAGTCGCCGGTTTGGCAGCGCTGCCGCGGCGTGAGCTACTACGAGCCGGGCCAGGCAACGGCAGAAGCCGAAGCCCCTGCTCCCGCTGATGCCTCGGCACCTGCCGATCCGCTGGCTCCCGCCAGCCCGATCGCGCCGGTCGCCCAGGCCAATGCCTGCGCTGGCCGCATCGTCATGACCACCATCGACGCCCGCCTGATCGAGCTCGACGCCAAGACCGGCGAGCTGTGCCAGGATTTCGGCAATGGCGGCATCGTCGATCTCAAGCAGGGCATGGGCGAGATCAAGGACGGCTTCTACTTCCAGACCTCGGCGCCCACCGTCATGCGCGACCTGATCATGGTCGGCGGCTGGGTGTGGGACAATGTCGAGACCGGCGAGCCCTCGGGCGCCGTGCGTGCCTTCAACGCGCGCACGGGCGAACTGGTCTGGGCCTGGGATCTCGGCAACCCCGCGATCACCAAGCTGCCGCCGGAAGGCGAGAGCTACACGCGCGGCACGCCGAACGTCTGGTCGACGCCGGCCTATGACGAAGCGCTTGGCCTCGTCTACCTGCCGACCGGCAACGCGACGCCCGACTTCTTCGGCGCGCATCGCTCGAAGGCTGCCGAGGACTACACGGCCTCGGTCGTGGCGCTGGATATCGCCACCGGCCGCGAGCGCTGGAAGTTCCAGACCGTGCATCACGACATCTGGGACTACGACGTCCCTGCCCAGCCGGCACTCTACGACGTTCCGGACGGCAAGGGCGGCACCGTTCCGGCGCTGATCCAGATGACCAAGCGCGGGCAGATCTTCATGCTCGACCGCCGCGACGGCACGCCGATCGCCGAGGTCGAGGAGCGCCCGGTGCCGCAGACGGGCGGCGTGCCGGAGGACTTCCTGTCGCCGACGCAGCCCTATTCCGTGGGCATGCCCGAGATCGGCACCGAGCCCTTCACCGAGGCGAAGATGTGGGGGGCGACGCCCTACGACCAGCTCTACTGCCGCATCGAGTTCAAGAAGATGCGCTACGAGGGCGAATTCACGCCTCCCGGCCTGACGCGCTCGATCATCTTCCCAGGCTATTATGGCGGCATGAACTGGGGCAGTGCGGCGATCGACGAGGCCCGTGGTCTCATGATCGTCAACGACATCCGCATGCCGCAGTTCGCGCAGCTGATGCCGCGCGAGGAGACCGACACCTATGGCGGGTCGGCGGCCCATGACGGCCTGTCGCAGCAGAAAGGCACGCCTTATGGCGCGCTGAAGAACGGCTTCATGTCGCCGCTCGGCGTTCCCTGCCATCAGCCGCCCTACGGCACCTTCACCGGCATCGACCTGAAGACCCGCCAGATCGCCTGGCAGGTTCCGGCCGGCACGCTGGAGGATACCGGTCCGCTGGGCATGAAGATGGGCCTGCAGATCCCGATCGGCATGCCGACGCTGGGCGGCCCGATCGCCACCTCGGGCGGCCTGGTCTTCTACGCCGGCACGCAGGACTACTACCTGCGCGCCCTCGACGTGGAGACTGGCAGGGAACTGTGGAAGGGTCGCCTGCCCGTGGGCGCCCAGTCGACGCCGATGACCTTCGTCTCGCACGAGAGCGGAACGCAGTATGTGGTCATCTCCGCCGGCGGCGCGCGCCAGTCGCCCGACCGCGGCGACTACATCGTCGCCTACAAGCTGCCCAAGCAGAACTGAGTTCTCAGTTCCTCGCCTGGGCGGCGAGATCCGTGAGTTCTTCGTCGCAAACTCACAAAAAAATGCGCCGTCAACCTTTGTTGACGACGCATTTTTCGTCAACTAAGGTTGACGCATGGATGACCTGCGTAAAATCACCATCCCGACCGATCCCGACGAAGCCTTGGCCGCTGTCGTCGCTTTGCGCCGATTGGCGGACAGGATCGAGCGCGAGGCCGTGCGATCGGCCCTGCAGCAAGGCTGGTCGTGGTCGAGGATTGCCCAGGCACTCGGGATCACCAAGCAGGCCGCCCATAAGCGACTTTCGGACGTGGCGGCGGGCGACGGCTCCGCATAAGGGAAACAAGATGTTCAGAGGCATCAAATCAAGGCTCAACGACATGAGTACGATCAAGCGTCTCTGCGAGCGGGCGGAAGTCCATGCCTTGAACGATCAGCAGCGGGAGCCGGGAGCCGAACATTTTCTGTTGGCCGCGCTCGATCTTCCCGACGGCACGGCTCGTCTCGCCTTTGAGCGAGTTGGAGTAGAGCCAGACGCCCTGCAAGCCGCGATCGAACGGCAATATGGCGATGCGCTTCGGTCGATCGGCCTGACGGTGGATGCACCGGATCAAACGTCGATCTCGGCAAATCCCGGCGCATATCAAGCAGCACCCTCCGGGCAGGCAGTCATGCAGGAACTCGCGGCAACCCGGAAGGATCACGCCCCATTGCTCGGCGCTCATGTCGTCGGCATCGTCGCAGGCATGTCGCAGGGTGTGGCACCGCGCGCGCTCCGCGCCCTGGGCGTCGATTCCGCCACGCTGAAATCGGCTGCCGACGCGATAGTCGAAACAACCGGCCGCGCCGGCTGATCCCCATGACTTTCGGAAGGGGCGCCCAATGCGCTCCTTTCACTTTTGACCGGCGAAGGCCGCGGAACCACGCCGAACCGGCAAACGCCAGCCAAGTCGCACGCCGAGCGTAGCGACCGCGATCAGGACCATGCCCACCCCCTGGGCGATGCCGATGGGGTGGTCGTAGACAGCCCAGTCGATGATGATGGCGACCACCGGATAGACGAAGGTGAGAACGCCGATGACCGGCGTCGTCAGCCTGGGATAGGACGAGAACATCATCACATATGCGATGCCGGTGTGCAGCACGCCGATGCCGATCAGCCAGCCCCATGAGGTGAGCGCAATCTCGCCGGAGAAATTGGCGAAGGGCGCGAGCATGACCACGCCGACCGCTGTCTGGACGAGCACCGTAACCTCCGGCCGCTGCTCGCCGAGCCCCTTGGCGAGGATCGTCACAACCGCATAGAGGAAGGCGCCGCCGAGCGCCATGGCGATGCCGACCATCCAGGTCGTGGTGACCGGATTGTCGGAGACGACCAGTCCGCTAGCCAGCACGACACCGAAGAAGGCAGCAAGCATCCAGGCGACCTGGTCGGCGGTGATGCGCTCCTTGAGGAACAGCACACCGATCAGAACCACGAAGAATGGCTGGATGTGATAGACGATGGTCATCACCGCAATCGAGGTCATGGCGAAGCCGGCGAAGAAGGCCGTCCAACTCAACACCATGCAGACGCCGCAGAGCGCCGCCCGCCCGAGGCGGCTCCAGGACAGCGAGTTGTCAGGCAGGTAGCCGCGCAAAAGGCACCAGGCGCCAAGGAACAGCGCGCCGAAGAGGCAGCGCCAAAACACCGTCGTGACCGGGTCGACGCCGGCTTCGGTGACGAAGGCGCCGACAGTACCGGCGATCGCCATGGCGATGGCGAGATTGAGGGCGGGAAAGCGGGAGGCTTCGGTCATGCTGGTCTTCCTTGGCGACGCCCAAGCAAGCCCTGATTGACGATTTCATTCAAACGAATAGATTTGGCGAATCCTATTCGAAATGCTGATACCGCCATGGCGATGCCGCTCGACCTCGACCTGCTCAGGACCTTCGTCGCCGTTGCAGACAGCGGCAGCTTTTCCACTGCCGCCGCGCGGGTCGGGCGCAGCCAGTCGGCGGTCAGCATGCAGATGCAGCGACTCGAGCAGACCGTCGGCAAGAGGCTGCTGTTGCGCGGGCCGCGCGCCGTGACCACGAACGCGATCGGCGAGGAGATGCTGGCCTATGCCCGCCGTTTGCTGAAACTGTCCGACGAGGCCTGGGCCAGCGTCACCCGGCCAGAGGAAGCCGGCAGCGTGCGACTCGGCGTGCCGGACGACTATGCCGCGTTCCTTTTGCCGCCGGTGCTGTCCCGCTTTGCCGCCGCCCACCCGCTGGTCAATGTCGAACTCGTCTGCGAGCAGTCGACCTCGCTGATGAAGACCTTCGCCGACGGCAAGCTCGACCTCGCCATCATCACCCGCGGCCCCGAGCAGGCCATCGAGGTGCTGCAGCGCGAGCGCCTGGTCTGGGTCGCCTCGCCCAACCATGTCGCCTGGGAGATCGATCCCCTGCCCGTCGCCCTGTTCGAGCCGGGCAGCGTGGCGCGACGCATCGTGCTGCAGGTGCTAGGTGCCGCCGACCGCTCGTTCCGCAGCACCTATTCCAGCGCCAGCCTCCTTGGGCTGATCGCCGTCGTGCAGGCGGGACTGGCTGTCGCCGGTCTCGCCCAGCGCAGCGTGCCGCCCAGCCTGCGCATCATCGGCGAAGCCGAGGGCCTGCCGCCTTTGCCGGAGATGGAGATCGGCATCCTGCGCAATCCGCAGGCGGGCAATTCGGCCGTCGAGCGGCTCTACGAGTTCCTTCGCCGCGACCTGACCCAGCAGTCCTGATGTAAGCCGGCTTGCTGTCGCCGAATGGCTGCCATGCGCGCCACGCATTGCTGCAATGCACCAACGTCGCTTGCGCCGAGGCCGGCATGAGGAAAATGTAGGCCTAAATCGTTTCAGCTCCCCCGAGTCCGACCATGCCCTTGCCGATCCTCGCTCTGGCCGTTGCATCCTTTTGCATCGGCACCACCGAATTCGTGATCATGGGGCTGTTACCGGAGGTCGCCGCCGACCTCGGCGTGTCGATTCCGGCCGCCGGCCTTCTGGTGACCGGCTACGCGCTCGGCGTGGTCATCGGCGCTCCGATCATCGCGGTCGGCACGGCCAGACTGCCGCGAAAGCCGGTGCTGATCGGCCTCGCCTCGCTGTTCGTGCTCGGCAACCTGCTCTGCGCCATCGCACCGACCTACTGGACGCTGATGATCGCCCGCGTCATCACCGCCTTCGGCCACGGCGCCTTCTTCGGCATCGGCTCGGTGGTGGCAGCGAGCCTGGTGCCCGCCAACAAGCGCGCCAGCGCGATCGCCCTGATGTTTGCCGGTCTGACTCTTGCCAATATTCTCGGCGTTCCCGGCGGCACCGCCCTCGGCGAGGCCTATGGCTGGCGCATGACTTTCTACGCAGTCGTCGTCATAGGCCTACTTTCGGTCGCAGCTATCGCCTTCCTGGTGCCGGCTGATGTCGCCCCTCCCGGCAAGGGCGGCGTGGCCGGCGAGGTCAAGGTGCTGGGCAAGCTGCAGGTGTGGCTCGCCATGATCATCTCGGCGCTGGCCTCGGGCAGCCTGTTCGCCGTCTTCACCTACATCAAGCCGATCCTGACCGACGTCACCGGCCTGTCGGTCGATTCCGTCACCTGGATTCTGCTGCTGTTCGGCGGCGGCATGACCATCGGCAACATCATCGGGGGCAAGCTGGCCGACTGGAAGCTGATGCCGACGGCCATCGGCGCGCTGGTGGTGATGGCGGCGATCCATGTCGCCTTCGCCCAGCTCAGCTATTCGGCACCGGCTGCGATCCTGCTCGTCTTCATGTGGGGTGTGATGACCTTCGTCATCGTGCCGCCGATGCAGATGCGTGTCGTCGAAACCGCATCGGAAGCGCCGAACCTTGCCGCAACCCTCAACCAGGGCGCCTTCAACGCCGGCAATGCCGCCGGTGCATGGATCGGGGGTGCTGCGATCTCGATGGGCGTGAGCTACGCCGACCTGCCCTTCGTCGGCGCTGCGATCGCGCTGTCGGCCTTCGGCGTGGCTGTGTTTTCCTTCGCTCTCGACCGGCGTGACGCGATCCAGCAGGCCGCGTGACGTTTCCCCGCTTGCCAGGCCGGTGCCGTTACGATAGCCACGGCGCGATGGTTCCTGCTGCCTGACTCGGGGCAGCGGATTAAATGGGAACACGGTGAGACGTCATCGACGCGAAACCGTGGCTGCCCCCGCAACTGTGAGCGGATAGCAAGTCGGAAAGTTGCCACTGGCCAATTGGCCGGGAAGGCTCCGAGGCGCGAAAACCCGCAAGCCAGGAGACCTGCCATCATCCGATTAACTCAACCGGCCGGGGTGTGCCGCGGAGATGATGATGGTTGCGACTGCCTTTTTCCGTACCGGCGCGCTCACCGGATCGTTCTGCCACCTCCGCCTGACCGCGGAGACAGGGCATGCTCGATCGCGTCCACGCCGCTAGCCGCCTCGTAGGCACGACCCCGGCACTGCTCGAACTCGATTCCGTCAGCTGGGGGCCTCGCGCCTCCCAGCCCATTCTCGAGCCGGTGAGCCTTGTCGTCGCGCCAAGCGAGTTGCTCGCTATCGTCGGCCCCAACGGTGCCGGCAAGTCGAGCCTGCTGCGCTGCCTCTACCGCTATCACCGGCCGACGGCAGGAACGGTCCGCCTCGACGGCACCGACATCTGGAAGATGAAGCCGCGCGACTGCGCCCGCCGCATCGCAACAGTCCTGCAGGAAAGCGCCTCGGATTTCGGCTTGACGGTCGCCGAAATCGTCGAACTCGGGCTGACCCCGCACGTGACGAGCTTCCGCACCCGCGGCGACGACTACGACCAGGTCGAGGCAGCCCTTGCCCTGCTCGGCCTGACGGCGCTTGCCGCGCGCGACTTCGGCTCGCTGTCGGGCGGCGAGAAGCAGCGCGTGATGATCGCCCGCGCTCTGGTGCAGCGGCCGGACCTGCTCATCCTCGACGAACCGACCAACCATCTCGACATCCGGCATCAGTTGGAGGTGCTCGAGCTTCTTCGCGGGCTCGGCTGCACGGTGGTCGTGTCGCTGCACGACCTGGCCCTGGCCTCCGCCCATGCCGACCGGGTGCTGGTGATGGACGCCGGCCGTGCGGTCGCCTGCGGTCGGCCTGCCGACATCCTCACGCCCGGCCGCATCCGCGAGAGTTTCGCCGTAGGTGCCACTCTCGACGAGCATCCGGTCACCGGCCGCCCGCGCTTTTCCTTCCATCTCGAACGCTGAACAGGAGCCACGATGCGCCGCCTCCCCCTCATCGCCGCCATGCTTTTGGCAAGCCCGGTAGCCACACTGGCCGATGACTTCCCCGTGACCGTGAGAAGCTGCAATCGCGACGTCACCTTTGCCGCCCCGCCGCAGCGCGCGGTGTCCAACGACGTCAACTTGACCGAGATGATGCTGGCCCTCGGGCTGGCCGAACGCATGGCCGGCTTCACCGGCGTTTCAGGGTGGCGCACGCTCGACGAGACGCTGCGCAAGGACATCGGCGAATTGCCCGAGCTCGCACCGCAATATCCGAGCAAGGAGGTGCTGCTGGGCGCCGATGCCGATTTCTACTTCGCAGGCTGGAACTACGGCATGCGCGTCGGCGGCGACGTGACGCCAGAGACCCTCGCTCCGTTCGGGATCCCGGTCTACGAGCTGACGGAAAGCTGCATCCACATCATGAAGATGGAAAAGTCTTCGATGTCGGACATGTATGCCGACCTCCTCAACCTCGGCGCGATCTTCGGCGTGCGTGAAAAGGCCGAGGCCCTGGTCGCCGGCTACAAGAAGGAACTGGCCGACCTGCAGACAAGGCTCGAGCCGCTCGACGAGCCGGTGAAGGTATTCCTCTACGATTCCGGCGAGCAGAAACCGTTCACCGCGGGCCGCTACGCTATCCCGACCGCGATGATCGAGACGGCCGGTGGCAAGAACATCGCCGACGACGTCGAGGCCAACTGGGCCGAGATCGGCTGGGAGCCGGTGATCGAGCGCAATCCGGATATCGTGGTCATCGTCAACTACGGCGAGGTGACGGCCGAGCAGAAGATCGACTTCATGCGTTCCAACCCGGCCTTCAAGGACATGGAAGCGGTCAAGAACAATCGCTTTTTCGTGCTCGAATATGTCGAGGCCACGCCCGGCCCCCGCAACATCGCGGCGATCAAGCGGCTCGCCGAAGCGTTCCGGGTCGAGTGACGTGTCGCACCGGAATTTCGTCAAGGGGCCCCGGCACGCCCTCGTCCACGCCATGCCGGCGCTGGTCGCCGGACTGGCCGCGCTGCTCGCCGTCACGATGCTCGTGGCGGTCGGCGTAGGATCTGTCGCGATCCCGCTCGACACGGTCTGGGGCGTGATCGCTAACAAGATGGTGCCGGGCAGCGTCGAGATCGACTGGTCGGCCGGCCGCGAGAGCATCGTCTGGGACGTGCGCGCGCCGCGGGTCATCCTCGGGGCCACCGTCGGCGCGTCGCTCGCCATCGTCGGCGCCGCGCTGCAGTCGGTGACACGGAACCCGCTGGCCGACCCCCATCTGCTCGGCGTCTCCTCGGGTGCCGCGCTGGGCGCGATCCTCGCGCTTCTCCATGCCGGCATGGTGTTCGGTGCGATCACCGTGCCGATCTTCGCCTTCGCCGGAGCCCTGGCGGCGACCGGCCTCGTCCTGACGGTGGCGAATTTCACCGGAGCGCAAACGGCCGGGCAACTGGTGCTGGCAGGCGTTGCCGTCAGCTTCATCATAACGGCCGCCGGCAACCTCTTGATCTTCCTGGCCGATCCGCGCGCGACCCACACCGTCATCTTCTGGATGCTCGGCGGCCTCGGCCTCGCACAGTGGCCGCAGCTTCCCTACCCGCTCGTGGCGCTCGCCGCTGGCGGCGGCTTCCTTTTCGTCCAGGCCCGCAAGCTTAACGCCATGACCCTCGGCGACGAAAGCGCAACGGCGCTCGGCATCCCGGCGAAACGATATCGTCTGCTGGTGTTCGTCGTCTGCGCAGTGCTCACCGGAAGCGCCGTGGCCTATTCCGGCGTCATCGCCTTCGTCGGCCTGATGATTCCGCATCTTGTTCGGCTGGTGATCGGCGGCGACTACCGGCGCGTGCTGCCGCTCTCGGCTCTGGTGGGTGGCATCTTCCTCGTCATCGCCGACATGGCGGCACGCACGGTGATGCCACCGCAGGACATGCCGCTTGGCATCCTGACGGGGCTGATCGGCGGGGTGGCTTTCGTCGCCCTTATGCGGCGTCGGAAAACAAACTGAAGGTCAGTTGGTAATGCTATGCAACACGACGCAAATCCGGTTGCGTGACCGATTTTTCGCCGCTATGCATTTGCCCATGAACACGACTTCGCTCCAGAACACTTGGTGGCGGGCCAGCTGACAGCGGCCTCTTGAAGCGCGTGCGCGTGAAAACTGTGGTGGCCGCAACGGGAATTCCGGGCGGCCATTTGCTTTTTTCGAACCAGGCTCCGGAACCTCCAGCGGCAAGAGATGGAGACGGGAATGACGGTGGAAATCCTCGAAAATGGCGGCGAGCGCTTTGTCACCGCAGGTGGCATAGCGATCACCCGCGAGCGCCACGAGACCGGTTATGCCGGGGCGATCGAGACCTACATCGACGGGCTGAATAGCCGTCGCGGCGCGGTCTTCTCCTCCAACTACGAGTATCCCGGCCGCTACACCCGATGGGACACCGCCATCATCGATCCGCCGCTGGTGATTTCCGCGCGCGGCCGAGCGATGAAGATCGAGGCGCTGAACGCGCGTGGCGAGGCGCTCCTGCCGGTCATCGGCAAGACTTTGGCTGCCCTCTCCGAGGTTACGATCGGCGAGACGACCACCCGCCTGATCAAGCTCGATGTCGCAACGCCCGGCCGCGTCTTCACCGAGGAGGAACGCTCGCGCGTGCCTTCCGTGTTCACCGTGCTGCGCGCCATCACCGCCCTGTTCAAGACCGACGATGACAGCAATCTCGGCCTCTACGGCGCCTTCGGCTACGACCTCGCCTTCCAGTTCGACCCGGTCGAGAACAAGCTCGAACGCAAGGAGAGCCAGCGCGACCTGGTGCTGTTCCTGCCGGACGAAATCCTTGTCGTCGACCATTATTCGGCCAAGGCCTGGCATGACCGCTACGACTATGCGGGCGAAGGCTATTCGACCGAAGGCATCGCCCGCGACAGCGTCATCGAGCCGTTCAAGACCTCCGACCGCATCCCGCCGCGCGGCGACCACGAGCCGGGCGAATATGCCCAGCTGGTGCGCCGGGCGATGGACAGCTTCAAGCGCGGCGACCTGTTCGAGGTCGTGCCCGGCCAGATGTTCTACGAGCGCTGCGAGACAGCACCGTCGGAGATCTCGCGACGCCTGAAGACGATCAACCCCTCGCCCTACTCATTCTTCATCAATCTCGGCGAGGGCGAATACCTGATCGGCGCGTCGCCCGAGATGTTCGTGCGCGTCAATGGCCGCCGCGTCGAGACCTGCCCGATCTCGGGCACCATCAAGCGGGGCGACGACGCCATCTCCGACAGTGAACAGATCCTCAAGCTGCTCAACTCGAAGAAGGACGAGTCCGAGCTCACCATGTGCTCGGACGTCGACCGCAACGACAAGAGCCGCGTCTGCGAGCCGGGTTCGGTGCGCGTCATCGGCCGCCGCCAGATCGAGATGTATTCGCGCCTGATCCACACGGTCGACCACATCGAGGGCCGCTTGCGCGAGGGCATGGACGCGTTCGACGCCTTCCTCTCCCACGCCTGGGCGGTGACGGTGACCGGCGCGCCCAAGCTCTGGGCGATGCGCTTCATCGAAAAGAACGAGAAGAGCCCGCGCGCCTGGTACGGCGGGGCGATCGGCATGGTGCATTTCAACGGCGACCTGAACACGGGTCTGACGCTGCGTACCATCCGCATCAAGGACGGCATCGCCGAGGTGCGCGCCGGCGCCACCCTGCTCTACGATTCCGTTCCCGAGGAAGAAGAAGCCGAAACCGAACTGAAGGCCTCAGCCATGCTTTCCGCCATCCGCGACGCCAAGACCGGCAACTCCGCAGGCACCGAGCGCGCAACCGCGCGCGTCGGCGAAGGGGTGAAGATCCTGCTCGTCGACCACGAGGACTCCTTCGTCCACACGCTCGCCAACTACTTCCGCCAGACGGGCGCCGATGTTTCCACCGTCCGCACGCCGGTGCCGGAAGAGATTTTCGACCGCATCAAGCCTGATCTGGTCGTGCTGTCCCCCGGGCCCGGCACGCCCAAGGACTTCGACACCGCAGCCACCATCAAGAAGGCGCGCAGCCGCGACCTGCCCATCTTCGGGGTCTGCCTGGGGCTCCAGGCGCTCGCCGAAGCCTATGGCGGTGAGTTGCGCCAACTCGCGGTGCCGATGCACGGCAAGCCGTCTCGCATCCGCGTGTCCAAGCCGGGCATCATCTTCTCGGGCCTGCCCAAGGAAGTGACTGTCGGCCGCTATCACTCGATCTTCGCCGACCCGGTTCGCCTGCCCGCCGACTTCGTCGTCACGGCAGAGACCGAGGACGGTGTGATCATGGCCTTTGAGCACAAGAAAGAGCCGATCGCCGCCGTGCAATTCCATCCCGAATCGATCATGACGCTCGGACACGACGCAGGCATGCGGATGATCGAGAACGTCGTCGCGCACATGCCGCGCAAGGCCAAGGACAAGGCCGCCTAGCCGCATCAGCAATTTTCGCCCCGCCGTCGCCGCACGGCGGGACGAACAGTTTTTGGCGAGATCATGACCCAGACCGAAACGCAGAGATCGTCAGCCAGCGCCGGCAAGCCGACCTCGGCCAAGCAGCGCATCGCCAGGATTGCCTTCTGGTCGATCATCATCGGCTCGCTGGTGATGGGCCTGAAGTTCCTCGCCTGGTGGCTGACCGGCTCGGTCGCGCTCTATTCGGACGCGCTCGAGTCCATCGTCAATGTCGTCGCCGCCATGGCTGCTTTCTGGGCGATCAAGATCAGCCACAAGCCGGCCGACATGGACCACCAGCACGGCCACCACAAGGCGGAGTATTTTTCCGCCGTTCTGGAAGGCGTGCTGATCATTGTGGCTGCGCTTCTGATCCTGTTCGAGGTCTGGCGCAGTTGGGGCACGCCGATGGATGCGGAGCAGCCCTGGCTGGGTCTCGGCATCAACGGCCTCGCCGCGGTCGTCAACGCGCTCTGGGCCACCATGCTGATCCGCGTCGGCCGCGCCGAGCGCTCGCCCGCCATGGTCGCCGACGGCCATCACATCATGACGGACGTCGTGACCTCCGCAGGCGTGCTGATCGGCCTCGTCGGTGCGATCGCCACCGGCTGGACAATCCTCGACCCGGTTCTCGCCGTGATCGTGGCGCTCAACATCCTCTGGCAGGGCTGGCATGTGATGAGTTCATCGATGGATGGGCTGATGGACCGCGCCGTCGAACTCGACGAGCACATGCGCATCCGCGACATCATCTCGTCCAATTCCAAGGGCGCGATCGAGGTGCACGACCTCAAGACCCGCATCGCGGGACGCGCCACCTTCATCGAGTTCCATCTGGTGGTGGATGCCGACATGACCGTCGGCGACAGCCATGTCATCTGCGACCGCATCGAGGATGCGCTGCGGGCGGAAATCCCCTCGGTACGCATCATCATCCATGTCGAGCCCGACGACGAGGCCAAGCTGCCCAAGGGCACAGTGGCGGTGCCCTTCGCCTGAGCCCGCAGCGCTGTCCGTAGGTTCAAAAAAAGCCGCATCGGCCGGAGCTCTGCCTACTCCGAACCGATGCGCCCAGCCCCCAGCCGGGTTAATTCAGTTCCACGCGCGGTGATCGCCTGGAAGGTCATGCCGCCACCCCTAATTCCGTCTCGCGTCAGCGTCTCGCGCAGCGAGCGGAAGTCTCTGGAAATGAGTGGAAGTCGCGACTGCATCTGTCAGGAGCCTTTGGGCGTGCCATCCAGGGACTGGACACGCGGCTTGCCCGCGCGCTCAAATCGCCGACGGCGGCGGTTGGATGCGAGGATTTCAGGATGTTCGGATTGATCGGCAAGATGCGCGCCCACCCCGGCAAGCGCGAAGAACTGCTGGCGCTCCTGCTCGACAGCACCACAGGCATGCCCGGCTGCCTGAGCTATGTCGTCGCGAAGGACCCGGCCGATCGCGACGCCATCTGGATCACGGAAGTGTGGGACAGCAGGGAAAATCACAAGACATCGCTGCAGTTGCCCGCTGTTCGATCGGCGATCGCCGCAGCTATGCCATTGATCGCAGGATTCGACAGCAGCATCGAAACTGAACCGGTCGGAGGCGTGGGCCTCCCCTCGGCTTGAGGCCGGGACAAATCAGATTTTGACCAGCATCGCCGTGAGGTACATGAAGCCCACTCCAGCGGCGAGGCCTGTCATTGCGGCCGGGCTGAACAGCCCCGCCTCGTCGCGGCGCCTGAGCAGCGCCGTCACTTCGACGATCACCTGCAGTATGGCCCCCGCTCCGATGGCAAGCGCCAAGGCCGACCACTGCGGCGCGAAGGCGAGGCTGCCGATCCAAAGCCCCAGCACCGCCGGGCCTCCGGCAAGCAGGACGAGAGCGGCAAAGATCCATGGCGCCACCTTCTCCCTGAGGATGGGGGCAGCGATGCCTATGCCTTCGGTGACGTTGTGGAGCGTGAAGCCGAACACCAGGAAGGTCCCTAGCCCGACCGCCCCGGCCGCGAAGGCCGCCCCGATCGCAAGGCCCTCGCCGAGATTGTGCAGGCCGATGCCGAGAGCGATGTAGGTCGCCAGCGCCAGTCCCCTCGGCGCACCATTTCGCCGGCCAATCGCCATCAGGATCAGGAAACTCGCGGCCGCCGCGAGCACCACCATCGCATTGCCCTGGAAGATCGGCGCGGCCTCCCCGGCCAGCTCGAATGCGTCGCCCATCGCATCGACCAGCAGAAATGCGAGCAGCCCGACGGTGAGCGCAAGCAGGAAGGTCATGCCGCGTTGGCCCACGCCGCGCAGCGCCGGGTAGAACATCAGCCCGACGGCCACCGGCACGATGCCCACGAAGATTCCGAGGATGGCTTGCGACAGAAGGCTCGAACGGTCGGCCACCGGCGTCGCAACCGCGACCGGGATTTCGTGCAGGAAGGTGGTCCCCGTCGTGGTCACCAGCTTGATGGCGTGGGCCTCGCCAAGCACCCAGGGGAATGGAACCTGGATCCAGGCGGAAGCGCCGCGCGGTAGCGGCCCCGGCGGATCCTGCGTGAACTGCCAATAGGCGTCGTCGACCTGCACCTGCGCGATCGTCATGGGTTCGGCGCCCCCTGCCCGAACCAGCACGCGCAGACCGCCGCCATCCAGAATCGTGCGCTCGAAGGCGATGTTCTCGACCGGCGGCGTGCCGTTGTCGAAGCGCGCGAGCGGGTTGGTGGCGATGAGCACCGCGATGGCACCGACAAAGGCCAGAAGAGGCAGTATGACCCAGAGCAGTGCGCTCCGCGACGGCGCAGCGGCAACGCCTGGAAGCTCGGCGTCCTGGTCGGAGGTCGGCGCGTCCCTCATGCCACGTCCTCGCGTACGTCGAACATGCCGACCCAGCCGAGTTCGGTGAACTCCGACTGATGCGGATGGAACATGTAGAGCCCCGTCTCGTGCACGGCGAAGCTGAACTCGAGGATGCCCCGCTGGGCCTGGCACTGGGTGATGAGATCGACCGTCTTCAGAGTGGGCGTGAGCGTCGTGCCCTGGTCGTAGTAGTCAAAGAAGTTGCCGTGCAGGTGGAACGAGTTGATCGGATCGAACTCGACGACGTTGACCAGGTAGATGCGTACCGGCCGGCTGCGCGCGATCGCGATCGGCGCCTTCATGTAGGCGTGGGCCACCGTATTGACGGCATAGAATTCATTCTCGCCGTCGAAATTGGTGTCGAAGGCGTTCATCACCATGGCGAACTCCTGCCATCCCAGGTTCTCGGGAGAGCCGAGCAGCCGCGACCTTGCCACCGCCGCCTGCTCTGGATGCCGTGCAGGATCGGGATCGATGACGAAGGCCCCGTACATGCCCTTGTGGATGTGCCGTTTCAGCGGCAGCGCGTGGCAGTGATAGAGGTGGCAACCGAACGGCCTGGCATCGAACTCGTAGACGAATTCCTCGCCGGGGCCAATGAGGCCGGCACCCGGCACGCCGTCCATGCGCGCGGCATGGATGCCGTGGAAATGGATCGAATGTGGGTGCGATCCATAGTTGCGGAAGACTACTCGGAGCCGCTCGCCCTCGGTGGCCCGCAGGGCGGGACCGGGCACGCGGCCATTGTAGGTCCAGGCCGGAAACATCACGCCGGGCGCGATCTCTATTTCCTTGTCTTCCGCGACGATCTCGAAGGTCCGGAGCGTCCGCCCGTCGGGCAGTGTCGAAAGCGTCCCAACGTCCCAGTCGGTGAGCATGGCAGCGGGATCAAAGCCGTTGCGGCCGTTGTCGACCTCGCCGATCGTGACCATCGCCCCGTGCGCGCCCGAATGGGCCGAGGCCCCTGATGCATAGGCGTCGCCCCCAGGCGGGGCTGCCGTACCGGCGGGGTCATGGCCTGGATGCGCCGCCTCGCCCTTCGCACCGGTCACATTCGCCGCCGCAGCACCCGCGGCCGCCACTCCGCCGGCAAGCAGGAGCCTGCGGCTGAGCCGTTCCTGAAGCCACCCCTGCATTCCGCCCATGGCTCGCTCATTTGCAAATGCGAATGATTTGCATCATGCCTGCACAATCGGAAACGCACAAGTTGAATCTTTTCAATAGCTCGCTAGCTCAAGCGGCGGCCGCACAGAGACTTTTCGCGATTTTCCGCATCAGCCGTGTCTAGGCGACAGCGCAAGGAGCGCTGGACGATGCGCCTGAATCTAATTCGCAGCCCGATCGGCCAACCCATTACGGATATTGCACAATCCCCACCATCCGGCGGGCAGGAGTTCAGTTGGAGGCCGCCGCAGGATCGACTCCATGAGCCAAGATAGCTCTCGCCATCGGCAGGACATGATCGCGATAAGTGATCGGGTTCAGGTAGCGCCCGGTGGCAACGCGCTCCCGCGCGAACTTCTCCCAATGGGGCTCGAAATCGTCCGGCCAGTGAAAGTCCTGCTCAAGAAGCGCTTCCTTGCCAAACGACGCCGGCGCTTCTTCGAAAATGCGACGGGCTTCCTCGGCCAGCGGCGCATAAGCATGGATGGACGCGGCTTTCCGCTCTCGCGCCGGCGTGTCCAGCAGGATTTCCCTGCGTGCCCTTCCCGCAACGCCCGGCACCGCCGCGGAAACCAGGCTGATCACCTTGCGATGGCTTGCCCTGAGCCTTGCCGCCACCGCCGCGCCGACTGCGGAGGTCAGATCGTGCACCGGGTTGTAGCCGTCCACGGCGTCGGCGATCACCGTCACCGAGGAAGCGCCGCGTGCTGCCGCGACGACGGCGTCCACGACTCGTAGGAACGGCTCAGAGTCCTGGGCAAGGATCGCCTCGTACCAGGCTTTGTCGGACATCGGTCCGAACACAGGCCCCACTTCCGCCCCCGCTGCCGCGACTGCCCGCCTCGAGTAATCGGTCCGCGACGCAGCGCTCCCGCCAGAACCGTCGGTAAGCAGGCAAACGACCGCCCCGCTCAATTCCATCCAGTGGAAAATCCGAAGTTCATGACCCGGATGGGCAAGGATCAGGATTGTCTTCATCGACTTCGCGTGGCCTTTAGGGAGCATGTATATACAAAGGTCCTAACATGCGTGTGCTGATCACGAACCTGTTCGTCAAGAGTTTTTCGGGCTCGGAAAATGTGGTCGAACTTCTGGCCGACGGGCTGAGGCGTGCGGGCCACCAGCCGATGGTCTATGCACCCGTACTTGGCGCGCAGGCCGAGAAGATGAGAACCCGCGGCATCCGCGTGGTCGATCGGATCGATCAGGTGGCCGACAAGCCGGACGTCATTCACGGACAGCATCTGACCCCATGCCTGACGGCGATGGCGCGCTTCCCGGACGTTCCGGTCGTGTTTGCCAGCCACAGCTCGGTTCTCGAGATCGAAGTGCCGCTCGAGCACCCGCAGATCCGCGAGGTGGTCGCCGTCGACGAAAGCTGCGCGGCAAGATGTCGGCAACGAGGTGTTCCGGTCGAACGCCTATCCGTTATCTTGAACGCGGTCGATCTCGAACGGTTTCGGCGACGGGCGGCATTGCCCGCACAGCCGAAGAAGGCCCTCCTCCTGACAAAGAATGCCGGGCACCGCGCGATTGTCCGCGCGGCCTGTGCCGCAGCGGGCCTCGAGTTGGACGAGTTGGGACCAGGCACCGGAAACTTCATCCCGAACCTGGAGTCCGTCCTCGGCAACTACGACATCGTGTTCGCGACAGCCCGCATGGCGCTGGAGGCGGCGACCACCGGCTGTGCCGTCGTCGTTTGCGACGAACGCGGCTTTGCCGGCATGCTGACGACCCGCGATCTCGCCGCTTGGCGCGCAATGAATTTCGGCGTCGGCCTTCTCGCCCATCCGGTAACGCCCGAGCGCGTGCAGGCGGCGATCGCGCAGTATGATCCCGCGGATGCCGCGGCCATAACCAATGAGCTGCGCCGGTCGGCCGGAAGCGACGGCTTCGTGCAATCGCACCTGGAAGTCTACCGCCGCGCCGTCCAGCGGCCAGCACCGAGCGCTGAGGAGATCGCGCTTGCCACCGCGCATTGGGTCGAGGAACTTGCGGTCACTACAGCCCAGCGAAAGTGGGCGCCGCTGGCCCGCGAACTTGGATGGGCCCCCGGCCTCCTGGGCCTGGAAGAGCCGCCTCTGGTGGCGGACGCGGTGGCGGCCCTGGAGGCCAAGGTGACCGAATTGAACCGATCGATCGAGGTGGCGCAGGCAGAGCAAACCGGCTTCCTGTCCACGTCGCTGGACAAAGTGAATTCGGACATATCCGCGTCGCTGGACAATGTGAATTCGAACATAGCCAGTTTGGGGGCTAGGCTCGACGCCATGCAGAAGGCTGAATTTGCCCTGCTGCGTCGTCTGAAGCAGGCGCTCGTCCCAAAATCCTTGCGGACGAAGTATCTTTCCTGATCTCAGCTTTGCACGAGGAAGGACAGCCTTTGCGCGGCTACGCAATCTGCACCGCACCGCGATCCGGGAGCAACTTCCTGTGCCAACTCCTCGCCGCCACCAATGCACTCGGCCGTCCACTCGAATATTTCAACGGTCCCGGCCGGCGCTTCTTCGACGATCCATCCTACCCTGATGATCCGCGCGAGCAACTTGACCGCATCAAGACGATGGGCGCTACCCCCAACGGCATCTACGGCTTGAAGATCTTTGCGCACCAGCATGACTGGATCAGCGGCAAAGTCAGGTGGACCCAACACCTGCCGGATCTGCGGTTCGTCTTTCTGGCCAGGCGGGACCTGCTTGGGCAGGCGATTTCGTGGACACGTGCCGAACAGACAGGCCAGTACCGGCACACGCAGGACGCAAGAGCGCATCCATCGTTCGATGCCGATGCGATAGCCGCCTATCTCGCAAGGATCGCGACCGAGTATGCGCGATGGGAGGCGTACTTCGCTCGGAACGGCATCGCACCGGTCCGCTTGATCTACGAGGAAGTTGCGGCGGCACCCGGAACGGCGATCGACAGCGTGGTCGAGTTGCTGGAATTGCCGGTGCGGCTTGAGGCAAGACTTGATCGCGTCGAAGTCAAAGTCCAGCGCGATCCGATGACTAAAGCCTGGCGCGACCGCTTCCTTGCCGAGCGGCGCGACCTGGATGTGGTGGACTCGCTCTGATCCAACCACGGCCCCGAGCGCGAGCGGCGAACCGGGGCGGCGGCGAACGCCACCCCGGTCATTGCTCGCCTCATTCGATCTGGATGTTGGCGTCCTGGACCACCGGTCCCCATTTGGCCAGTTCGGCCTTCACATGTGCGGCGAGTTCGTCTGGTGTGGACCCGACGATCTTGGCGCTGAACTCGTTCATCTTCTCGATGACGGCCGGGTCGGTCATCGCCTTGTTGGCCGAAGCGTTCAGCCGGTCGACGGCCTCCTTCGGCGTGCCGGCCGGCGCGAACAGCGCGTTCCAGGTATAGGTCTCGTAACCCGGCACGCCCGACTCGGCGATGGTGGGCACGTCCGGGAAGGACGGAGCGCGTTCGGCCGTCGTCACGCCAAGCGCACGCAAGGTGCCCGCCTTGATGTGCGACGAGGACGACGGCAGGTTGTCGAACATGATCGGGACCTGGTTGCCGACCACGTCGTTGAGCGCCGGGCCCGCCCCCTTGTAAGGGATGTGCTGGATCTCGACACCTGCCATGGCCTTGAACAGTTCGCCCGAAAGATGCAGCGGCGTGCCGTTGCCGGACGATGCGTAGGAGTATTTCTCCGGGTCCGCCTTGAGCAGAGCGATCAGTTCCTGGATGGTCTTCGCCGGCAGTTCGGGATTGACCACCAGCACGTTGGGAACGACGACCAGCAGCGACACCGGCGCAAAGTCCTTCTCCGGATCATACGGCTTGGTCTTGAGGATAAGCGGGTTGAGCGCATGGGTCGCCACCGTGCCCATCAGGATGGTGTAGCCGTCCGGCTCTGACCGGGCCACACGGTCGGCGCCGATGTTGCCGCCCGCACCCGCGACATTTTCCACAATGACCTGCTGGCCGAGGTCTTCCGACATCTTCTGCGCGATGATGCGCGCCACCACGTCGGTGGAGCCGCCGGCCGCGAACGGCACGACCAGCGTGACCGTCCTGTCCGGGAACTGCTGTGCCCCAGCTTGTGGAGCCAGGGCCAGCAAGGAAGCCACGGAAAGCCCGAGAGCCAGGGCCGCGCGACGTGTGTATTTCGATTGCATCAATGCACTCCTCCCATCTGAGCGGCGGCACATGTTTGCCAGCCGCGGAGACCGGGGAGCGTATGAGCTTTACCTACAGTGTCAATTCGACGTTTGGCGGGAATGGCCAGGTGTAACCGTTACAGGCGAACGACTTGGCCAAGGCCGGGAGCGGTGCCCATGTCCGATTGCGCACGCCTGCTATTTGTCTTCCGTCGAGGCTGACAGCCGCAACGGAATGTGCCTAAGAGAGGGCATGAAGCCCGACCCGCAAGCGCCTGCGCCGTTGACCGCGATGAAGCCGTGGCAGCAGTGGCTTTTGCTCCTCGGCTGCTCGGTGCTTGTGGCCGGTGTTCTCGAAGCCGTCCACCTGCCCGCGGCGCTGCTGGTGGGGCCGATGCTCGTCGCGATCGCGCTCGGGAGCAGCGGCGCGACGATACGTGTGCCGCGGCCGCTCTTCATTTCGGCGCAGGCGCTGATCGGCTGTCTTGTCGCCAGTTCGATCTCGCCCGGCATTTTTCCGACCTTCTATTCCGAATGGCCGCTGTTTTTGGGCACCGCCGTCGCCACCGTCGCCGCATCGAGCTTCCTCGGCTGGTTCATCTCGCGCCTCAAGGTTCTGCCGGGGACGACCGCCGTCTGGGGCTCGGCGCCCGGTGCGGCGACGGCCATGGTGCTGATGGCCGACGCCTTCGGCGCCGATGCCCGCCTGGTCGCGTTCATGCAGTATCTGCGCGTCATCATGGTTTCGATCGCCGCCGCCCTCGTCGCCCGCCTGTGGGTCGACACGTCGGGCGTCGAGGTAGCAGCCGTCGAGTGGTTTCCGGCTATCCAGTGGCAAGCCTTCGGCACGATGCTGGTGGTGGCTGTTGTCGGCGGTACGCTGGGCCATCTGCTGCGCATCCCGTCGCCCTATTTCGTCGGCGCCATGACGCTGGGCGCAGCACTGAATCTCGGCCTCGGCATCGAACTGCAACTGCCTGAGTGGCTGCTGGCACTCGGCTACGCGCTGGTCGGCTGGTCGATCGGGCTGAACTTCACCCGTCCGATCCTGCGCCACGCAGCGCGCGCCCTCCCGCAGGTGATCGGCTCGATCGCCGCCTTGATGACCTTCTGCGGCATGCTGGCCTGGGGGCTGCACTATCTGCTCGGCGTGGACCCGCTGACCGCCTATCTCGCGACCAGCCCGGGGGGAATGGATTCCATCGCCATCATCGCGGCGGCAGCCGACAACGTCGACCTGTCCTTCGTGCTGACGCTACAGATGCTGCGGTTCCTGCTCGTGCTGATCTTCGGCCCGGCACTCGCCAAGCTGGTAGCCAAGACGATCAGGACATGAGCGCAGCCCGTCTTCCCCAGCTTCCCCTTGCGCCATCAAGGGCGCTCCTGTAAGGAAGCGCCATGAATTCGCGCCAGGTCAGCAACACCTCCCGTCCGGCCGCTTTTGCGGGCGAGACGCTGCGCGCCCTCTCTTCTGCTCTTCTTCTTCTCGGCCTTATCGGCGATCGCCGGGCTCGCTGAAGGAGCGCCCGGCGGTCGACAAGCCGCACAGGCGCACGCTCCTTGCCATCCAAAGACCGTGAAGAATCAAGCATGAGCGCGCAGCCGGCGCAGTTCGGCGAGGACGCGCAGGAGTGAAGAAGATGAATGCGAGACAGGAATTCAGCCAGACCAAGGGCATGCCCGACGCGGCCAGGAAATACGCCCCCTACCCGACGCTGAACCTCAAGGACCGCACCTGGCCTTCCAAGATCATCGAGAAGGCGCCGATCTGGTGCTCGGTCGACCTGCGCGACGGCAACCAGTCGCTCGTCGATCCGATGGGCCATGACCGCAAGGCGCGCATGTTCCAGTTGCTGCTCGACATGGGCTTCAAGGAGATCGAGATCGGCTTCCCCTCGGCCTCGCAGACCGATTTCGACTTCGCCCGCTGGACCGTCGAGGAAGGCAACGTGCCTGCCGACGTGTCGTTGCAGGTATTGGTGCAGTGCCGTCCGGAGCTGATCACCCGCACCTTTGAAGCGCTGCAGGGCGCCAACAATCCGATCGTGCATTTCTACAACTCGACCAGCGAGTTGCAGCGTCGCGTCGTGTTCGAGAAGGACGTCGCCGGCATCAAGCGCATCGCCACCGACGCAGCCAAGATGATCGCCGACATGGCGGCCAAGGCCGGCGGCGGCTATCGCTTCCAGTATTCGCCGGAGAGCTTCACCGGCACCGAGCTCGAAGTGGCGCTCGAGATCTGCAACGCCGTCACCGAGATCATCAAGCCGACGGCCGACAACAAGCTGATCGTCAACCTGCCCTCGACGGTCGAGATGTCGACGCCGAACATCTATGCCGATCGCATCGAATGGATGTGCCGCCAACTCGACAACCGCGAGAACCTGTTGATCTCGCTGCATCCGCACAATGACCGCGGCACCGGCATCGCCGCAACCGAACTCGGCCTGATGGCCGGCGCCGACCGTGTCGAAGGCACGCTGTTCGGCAATGGCGAGCGCACCGGCAACGTCGACGTCGTGACGCTGGCGCTGAACATGTACACTCAGGGCGTCGACCCGATGCTCGACTGCACCGACATCAACCGGATGAAGGACGTCTACGAGTACTCGAACCAGCTGAAGATCCCGGAACGCCATCCCTATGTCGGCGAACTGGTCTACACGGCCTTCTCGGGCTCGCACCAGGACGCCATCAACAAGGGCATGAAGGCGCTCAAGAAGGCCAACAAGGAACTGTGGGAGGTGCCCTACCTGCCCATCGACCCGCAGGACGTGGGCCGCAGCTACGAGGCGATCATCCGCATCAACTCGCAGTCGGGCAAGGGCGGCATCGCCTATGTGCTCCAGGCCGACTACGGTCTCAACCTGCCGCGTAGCCTGCAGGTCGAGTTCAGCCAGGACATCCAGTCGATCACCGACAGCGAGGGCAAGGAAGTCTCGCCCAAGCGCATCCACGAGCGCTTCCTCGAGGTCTATGTCGACCAGCCCGGCGGCCGCCTCAAGTTCGTCGACCACCAGACGTTCCCGGACACCGTCATGAAGGGCCGCCGCGTCGTCGAGGCGACCATCACCGACAACGGCAAGGACGTGGTGATCTCGGGCACCGGCAACGGCCCGATAGATGGCTTCGTCGATGCCCTGTCCCGTCATCTAGGCATAGACCTGTCGGTGCTCGACTATTCCGAGCACTCGATCCAGCGCGGCTCCAATGCCGCCGCCGTCTGCTACATGGAGGTGGAGTATCCCGGCGGCCGCCTGTTCGGCGCCGGCATCAACACCAACATCGTGGCGGCCTCGCTCGAGGCGGTGGTTTCGGCGGCCAACCGAATCCTGGCGCGCTGACGGCACGATTCGGAACCTTCAGATACATGCGGGCGTCACGGCCCGCATGTATGTTGCAGCTGAAATTGCTGCGAATTCAAAGCCCACGCGAATAACGTTAACGCAGCGTCTCACCGCCTTCCAGCCGCCTCGCCCGTGGATAACGGCTTGGCTGTTCACTCATCGTAGCGTTGCAATCTTGTGCGACCACGCCAGCCGACTATGATCGGCCTGTTCGTGCCGGTTTCGAAAGGGTCGACGCTTGGTTGCCTCCACGCCTGCCGCCCCCGCAGTGCGCGAAGCGCTGGAGCGGCTCATTGCCAGTGAGACCTTCGGTCGCTCGGAGCGGGCACGCAAGCTGCTGCGCTATCTGATCGAACGCGACCTGGCGGGCGAGGCCGAGCGCCTGAAGGGCTTTGCCATCGCCGTGGACGTATTTGGCAAGGATGCCGAATTCGATTCGGCAACCGACGCGGTGGTACGCGTCCAGGCTGGACGACTGCGCGAATTGCTCGGCCAATATTATGCCGGCGAAGGTGCTGCCGACCCGATCCGGATAGCCATCCCCCGCGGCAGCTACGTGCCGGCATACGAGGCGATGGCCGGCTACCCGGCGGAACCGGCCACAGCGGCGCCCGCCGATAGTGCTACGCCCCTCCCGTCCGAACCCGAACCCCGCACCGCGGAGGGGCAGCTGGGCGAGCAAACCTACGCCGGGACGAGCGTCAAGCGGCAGTTGCAGTTCTTCTGGGCCGCGATGGCCCTTGTCATCCTCATGCTGGGCTTCCTGGTGTTCCGCAATTTCGGCCCCGGCAGCGATGCCGTCGCGGTGGCCGATTTTCGCGGCTCGACCAGCAGCATCGCCGGCGCGGTCGACCAGTTGCCGGCAGTGCACATCCACGCCGGGTCCGACCAGGGCGACACGGCCCGCGTTGCGACCGTACTGCGGTCGGCACTGTCGGGCTTCGACACCATCGACCTCATCGCGCGGGACCGTACCGAACGTGTCCGGCGCGAGGACGCCACGGATTTCGACTTCACCGTCAACGCAGGGCCAGAAGGCGGGTCGGTGCTGGTCGAACTGCAGCACATGACCACCGGTCGTATCCTCATGTCGCGCGTGCTTTCGGCGGAGGACATCCAGCCGGAGCTGCTCGACGAGCGCATCGCGGAGATCGTCACGACCACCGTTCCGGTTTCAGGGATGATCTACGCCTATATCGAGAAGAACGACCTGCAGCAGGGGCTGATGACATGCCTCCTGCTCAACGACGACTACTACATGGACCAGAACGCATCCCGGCACCGCGCCGCCTATCAGTGCATGGAGGAGCTTTCCAAGCGCGGCGCCAAGTCCCCCGTCGTCTATTCGGAACTCGCCTCACTGCAGTTGGAGGCCGTGACCGACGGCTACCCCTATCCTGCCAACGCAAGTGCCGACGGCGCGTTCAGTCTCGCTCATACCGCGGTACAGATGGGAGCGAACAGCCCGTATGCCCATCGTTCCTACGGCTATCTTCAATCACGCGTCGGTGACCGTGCGGAGGCGATCCGCTGGATGCAGAAGGCTTACGAGCTCAACACCTACGACCTGACCATGGCCGCGGCCTATGGCTACGCGCTGGTGCTTTCGGGAAGCTATAGCGACGGCGTTCCGATCATGAAGCGCGCCGTCGAGAGCATCAGCGCCCATCCAAGCTGGTGGGACTATGGCCTGTTCCTCGGCGAGTTCATGCTCGGCAACCGCTACGCGGCCGCGCGCGCTGCCAACTCGCTGACGACCGCGAAACGGTCGCATTACGTGGCCGCGCGCCTGATCGCGGCACACTTCGTCGGCGACGAGAAGCTCGCCTCGGAACTGACCAAGGAAATCATCGCCACCTATCCGGCCTTCGCCGCCGACCCCGCTGCATCATTTGCCGAACGCAAATATCCCGAGGAACTGACGAGATCGCTGACCAAGGCGCTTCGTGCCGCTGGCCTCGGCCAGCAAAGTTGAACCGATCTATTTCGGTTCCGCTACGGCACTCCTTGAAGGCGCAACGTAGCATTTTACTTTTTCGGTTTTAGTTTTTACAAGGAACACGGGGACAGGGCACGGAATTATCACTTGAAATGACCAATTCCATCCATGCAGCCGTTAGGGGTAACGGCACGAAGGTGGTGGTTCTGCTTCACGGCTTCGGCGGTTGCGGCGACCTGTGGGGCGACGTCATCGAACGGCTCGGCGACGCGTTCACGACGATCGCCTACGACCTGCCGGGCCATGGCCGTTCGATCGACTTCCCCAAGGCCGGTTCCGCCAAGGTCGCGGCAAATGCTGTCCTCGCCGACCTCGCATCGCGTGGCATCGAAAAGGCGCATTTCGTCGGCCATTCGATGGGCGGGGCTGTGGCCACCCTCGCCGCCTCAGCCGAGCCCGACTGCGTGGCTTCATTGACGCTTCTGGCGCCCGGCGGATTCGGTCCCGAAATCAACGGACCGCTGCTGCGACGCTACGCTGCGGCAACCGCACCGGACGAAATCCGATCCTGCCTCGCCGAGATGTCGAGCCCCGACAGCAAGGTTCCAGATACCGCCGTCGCCCGGCTCGCGGAGATGCGGCGCCGGTTGGGCCAGACGGAAAAGCTCGTCGCATTTGCCGAAGCCATGACGGCAGGCGATCGCCAGGGCACCATCCCCCGCGAAATGATCGCCGCCCTCGCCATGCCGGCCATGGTCGTCTGGGGAACGGACGATTCCGTGCTGCCCTACAGCCATGCCGACGGCCTGCCGGACGGCTTCCTCGTCCACCACGTACTCGAGGTCGGCCACATGCTGCCGGAGGAGACGCCGGACCTGGTCGCCGACATTATCCGGCGCATGACAAGGCGCCGCCGCAGTCCGCAGCGGGCACCCGGAATGCGCGAGGCGCTGGGCTGATCCGGTCCCCCTGCCATTGGCGGGGTACAATTCGGCCGCGATAGCGCCTATGTTAGTGCCTGCCGGGCAGACACTCGAGGCATGAGCCAATGCAGGACGACAACGCGACAGCCATTAGACAGCCGCACGTGCTGTCGGACGCGATCCGTGACGTCAAGAACGCGGCCGCCGACCAGACCGACGTGGTCGTGGAACTGCGCGACGCGCACCGCATGCGCCTCGAACTGCTCGCCGTGGAACTCGAGCCCATTTTTTCGGACGTTCCGGCGGACATCGACAATTTCGATTTCACCATCTCCTCGGGCCTTCAGCCCCGGCTCTGGATCGACGCGGTGAGCCACGTCGCCCTCGGGCGCGACCGGCGCACCTACCGCTTCCTCCGCGACACGCGCCTCGGCCGCGTGGTGCTAGCCGAATCGACCGATCCCAAGCGGGTTGCCGAGCAGGTGACGCGCTACATCGCCGAGCGGATCGTCGAGCGTCAGCACATGATGGAGGGCGGGCCCGAACTCGCCTTGCCGCGCTTCGCGCGCGAGGCCGAGGCAGACGCCAAGCAAAGCTTCCGCGAGATACCCCAGTGGCCTGCGCTGCTGTCCGGCTTCGGGCTCGTAGTCGCCGGCGCGGTTGCCGGCATTGCCATCATGGCCGCCCTCTACTGGCTGAGCCTCGCCGCGACCGGCGTCAAGTTCTGACCACCATCGCCACTGCATGCGGGTCTGCCGATGCCAGATCGATGCTGGCGATCTCCGAACACGGCAGAGCCGGCCCCGTCAGCCCGCGCCGCGTCAGCACGACCTGCCAGTTCCCCGGTTCGCCGGATATGTCGATCAGGTTGAACTGTGCCGCCGGACAGTGGCCGCCGGGCGCCTGTCCAGCCGCGGCCACCCCGACCACCGGGACAGGGCTGCCGCCGTGGCCCTCGATCCAGTGCAGCGTCGGCAGGTGCGAATGGCCGTGCAACACCAGTTCGGCGCCGTATTGGCGCACCACCTTCTGAAACTTGCTGATGCCGAAAAGCCGCTTGTGCTGGGCCACCGCGCCGCGCACGGGCGGATGATGGATCATCACGACGCGGAACAGATTGCGTCTGCCGGTTTCGGCGAGGAGTTTGCCCATTCGCGCGGCCTGATCCTCGCGAAAGAAGCCGTTGGCCATGAACGGCGCCGTCGCCTTGGCCGTCGAAACGCCGATGAGCGCGACGTTGCCCCGCACCCGCAGGTAGGGGAAGCTATCACGGTCGACGGGCCTGGCTGAGCCGTCGCCGTGCATCCACGGCGCCCAGGCCCGGCATGCCTTGTCGAAAGCGCCCGGCACATAGGCGTCGTGATTTCCGGGAACGACAGAGACGTCGGCGGGATCGCCGAGCGTCTCGAGCCAGAGCTTGGCGAACTCGATTTCCCCATCCAACGCCAGGTTTACGAGGTCGCCCGTGACGGCCAGATGGTCCGGTGCCTGCGCTTTCAGATCGTCGACAATGGTATCGACGACCCCATCGTGATGATGGTGGCGTCGGTTGCGCTGCCAGTTGACGTACCCGACCATGCGCTTGGAGGCGAGGTCGCGATAGGTTACATCCGGGAGCGGACCGAGATGGACGTCGGATAGATGCGCAAGCCTGAACATTCCCCCCTTGTAGGTTACACTGCGGCCGCTTTCCACCCGTGGTGGCGCCGCTGATGCTGGATGCCCCCAGGCCTGATCCGCTGCGCCAGAGCATCTGGTCGCGGCTTCGCGGACGCGTCTTCCACTTATATTTCCTGATGCGGCGACCGATGACGCTCGGTGTGCGTGGCCTTGTCCACGACACCGCGACCAACTCGGTCTTCCTGATCCGCCACACCTATGTGCCCGGCTGGCAGTTGCCGGGCGGCGGTGTCGAAGTCGGCGAGACCTTCGTCGAGTCGCTCGCCCGCGAACTTGAGGAAGAAGGCAACATCACTCTTGCCGGCCCGCCGCAGTTGCAGTCGCTGCATCTCAACAAGCAGGCGACCCGGCGAGACCACGTCGCCCTCTATGTGATCAGGGCGTTCAGCCAGGACCGGCCAAAGCAGCCGGACCATGAGATCGCCGAGGCAGGCTTCTTTCCGCTCGACGCCCTGCCCGACGGCACGACGCCAGCCACTCGCCGGCGGCTGGCGGAGGTATTCGAGGGCAAGGAAGCGTCGCCGTACTGGTGAGCGGCCAGAGGTTCAGGGCGTCTTCTTGGCTCGCTGCACTTTGTGAACAGGTCGACCCCCACTCCGGTTTGCTGCGCAAACCACCTCTCCCCCGTTCGACGGGGGAGAGGAAGGACGGTCGCGATCTTGGCGCCTTTCCTCTCCCCCCGGGCAGGGGGAGAGGTGGCGCGCGCAGCGCGACGGAGTGGGCGTGCTCCCTTCGTCGAGTCGAAACACTTCGTCCTTCGCTGCGATCCTCACGCCGCCTTCAGCAGCCTGCCCCTGTTGTGCGGAGCATCGAGGTCCATTTCGGGCCCGACCGGTATGACACCCGTCGGATTGATGGTCGCGTGGCTGCCGTAATAATGCGCCTTGATGTGGCGGAAGTTCACCGTCCCCGCCACTCCGGGCACCTGATACAGCTCTCGCACGTAGTTCGACAGGTTCGGATAGTCGGCGATCCGACGCAGATTGGTCTTGAAGTGACCGACATAGACGGGATCGAAGCGCACCAGCGTCGTGAACAGGCGCCAGTCGGCCTCGGTCAGCCTGTTGCCGACGAGATAGCGCTGCCGTGACAGTCGATCTTCGAGCGTGTCGAGAGCCGCGAACAGCTCGTTGAAGGCTTCCTCATAGGCGGCCTGGGTGGTGGCGAAGCCGGCCCGGTAGACGCCGTTGTTGATCGCCGGGTAGACGAAATCGTTGGTGGCGTCGATTTCGGCGCGCAGTCCCTCGGGATAGAAATCGAGCGAGGCGTCGCCCCACTCGTCGAAAGCCGAGTTCAGCATCCGGATGATCTCGGACGATTCGTTGGAGACGATCGTCTTTTCCTTCTTGTCCCAGAGCACCGGCACCGTCACGCGCCCCGAATAGGTCGGATCCGCCATCGTGTAGATCTGGTGGAGATACTTCAGACCGTAGAGGGTGTCGCCCGTAGCCCCATCCTCGGTCAGGAACGTCCAGCCGTTTTCGCCCATGTAGTGGTGCACCACCGAGACCGAGATGATGTCTTCGAGCTTCTTGAGCGCGCGGAAGATCAGCGTCCGGTGCGCCCATGGACAGGCGAGCGAGACGTAGAGGTGATAGCGGCCGGGCTCGGCCTTGAAGCCTCGCGTGCGGCCCTGCGCCGGCTTGCCATCAACGGTGATCCAGTCGCGCCACTGCGAATTCGCCCGCACGAATTTCCCGCCCGTCGACTTGGTGTCGTACCAGCGGTCCTGCCATTTGCCTTCGACCAGCAATCCCATCGCGATATCCTTTCGTTTCCCACGATGTAGGGCAGCGAGGCCGCGATCCGAAGGGCAACTCCCTGAACGGATCGTCAACAGCAAGCGCACATCTGTGAAATGCACGATGGACGGACGCCGAAAATGATGCTAGCGGGCATTTCGATGTCACAGGCTTTTGCAAAGATCCGGTTCGACCGACGACGAATGAGCGCACGCGCTTGAAGCGCTGACTTGCGACTGCTGCGGCGCGCCCGCGGCACCTCATCCTCGGATACCGGATTGCAAAGAACATGACCCTCGCCGACGTCGCCTACATGCCGGAAGCTCCGGTGCACGATCTCGAAATCGACGAAATCAACGCCGAGGCCTTCGGTCCGGGACGCTTCACCCGCGCTGCCTACAAGATTCGTGAAGGCGGCCCGCACGACCGTTCCCTCTCCTTCGTCGCCATGCATGGCGGGCAGGTCATCGCTTCGGTCAGGATGACCCCCGTCGCCGCGGGCGAAGGTCGGGCGCAGATGCTTGGTCCCCTCGCCGTCCGGCCGGACTTCAAGAACATGGGTATCGGCCGCAAGCTGGTGGCGATGGCGCTTGCCGCGGCGTCCAGGGCGGGCGAGCCGGCTGTACTCCTGGTCGGCGACGAGCCCTACTACGGCCCGCTCGGCTTCGCCCGCATCCCGCGCGGCCAGATCTCCATGCCCCGCCCGGTCGACCTCAACCGCCTGCTGGCCCATGAGATCGTTCCCGGGTCGGTCGAGTTGCTGTCCGGCGAAGTCGGCCACGCAGCTCTGGCGAAGGTGCCGCAACGTGCCGCAGAGCCTGCCTGAAGGCAGAGCTTGCCCATCGCGCCCGCCCTTCCTAGCATTCGCTCAAAGCAGAGAGAGGACAGGCTGACATGAATCCAAACGGGCAAATCGCCGTCGTGACCGGCGCCGGATCGGGACTTGGCGAGGCAACCGCCCGCGCCCTCGCCGCGAAAGGCGCCAAGGTCGCGATACTCGACATCGGGCTGGAGCGAGCCGAGAAGGTGGCCGCCGACCTTGGCGGCATCGCGTTGCGCTGCGATGTCAGCAGCGAGGACAGTGCGGTCACAGCCTTCGACGAAATCGAAGCCAAGCTCGGCACGCCGCGCATCCTGGTCAACTGCGCCGGCATCGCCGTCGGCGTGAAGACGGTCGGCAAGGATGGCCCGCATCCGCTCAGCGTCTTCCGCCAGGTGCTCGAAGTGAACCTGCTGGGCAGCTTCAACATGATCCGGCTGTTTGCCGACCGCGCGGCGAAGGCCGACCCGCTCGACGGCGGCGAGCGCGGCGTCATCATCAACACGGCCTCCGTCGCCGCCTATGACGGCCAGATGGGCCAGGCCGCCTACTCCGCCTCCAAGGGGGGTGTCGTGGGCATGACCTTGCCGATCGCACGCGACCTCGCGCGCTCGGGCATCCGCGTTGTGACCATCGCGCCCGGCATCTTCAAGACGCCGATGATGGCCGCCATGCCGCAGGAAGTGCAGGATTCGCTCGGTGCGGCCGTCCCCTTCCCGCCGCGCCTTGGCGAGCCCTCCGAATACGCAGCACTGGCGCTGCACATCGTCGAAAACCAGATGCTGAACGGCGAAACCATCCGCCTGGACGGCGCCATCCGCATGGCGCCGAAATAACGTCCAATTCAGGTTCGAATACTGGGCAGACGCAGCCCCGGTCGCCATGCGCCGGGGCTGTTTTCATTCTGCTGACACAGCCCTTGCCAACTCGATACTTGCCGACGATAAGTAGATAACTTCTGTCATGTTTATACGGTGAAAGACTTGGAAGAACGCAAGAAGGATGTCATTCGCGAAACGGACGCGGGGTCGATCGCATTGGCCCGCTCCCTGATGCGGACGGCGAGGCATGGCGCACTTGCCGTGATCGAGCCGGAAACCGGCTCGCCGCTTGCCAGCCGCGTGGGCACGGCGACCGATGTCGACGGTACGCCCCTGATCCTGATCTCCGGCCTTTCGGCCCATACGCGTGGCATCGTCGCCGATCCGCGTTGCTCGCTGCTGGTCGGAGAGATCGGCAAGGGCGATCCCCTCGCCTACGCCCGCATCACGCTGTTCTGCAACGCCGTCCGGCTCGAACGGGGCAGCCCGGAGCAGGCGCGCGCCGAACGCCGCTACCTGAACCGCAACCCCAAGGCCAAGCTTTACGCCGGACTGGGCGACTTCGCGATCTTCCGCCTCGAACTCGAACGGGCAAATCTCAATGCCGGCTTCGGCAAGGCTTATCTGCTCTCCAGGGACGACCTGCTGCTGAGCGGAGCGGCGGTGGACGAGATCGCCGACGCCGAGCAATCGGCGCTCGACCACATGAACTCCGACCATCGCGAGGCAATCGACATCTACGCCAGCCACTTCGGCAGGCTGCCAGGCAAAGGCTGGGCACTCAGCGGCTTCGACCCCGAAGGCCTGGACCTCGCCCTCGGAGACGAGACCGGGCGCGTCCTGTTTCCGCAACAACTGGGCGAAGCTGCCGACCTGCGCCGGGTTCTGGTCGAGATGGCCAAACAGGGACGCGCGGCAATCGTGCAACAGGGGTAAGCATTCCAGCCACAGGAATGCACTGCATAGTCTTGATCTTTTGAATGAAAGCTGATTTTTGCTTGCACTGCTTGGTCATTCGATGATTCCATTGCAGGACCTGGCGTGATAATTCGGTGTTGTTGCCCCCATGACGCCGGAAAGCATTGCGGATACACGGGGAACCCATGAAACCGAAGAAACTGACGGCCAATGCGGAAGCCGCTGCCTCTTTGCTTACGCTGATGGGCAACGAAAAGCGGCTTTTGATCATGAGCCACCTCCTCGACGCCGAAATGTCGGTGGGGGCTATCGCTGAAAAGGTGTCGCTGAGCCAGTCGGCGCTTTCGCAGCATCTGGCGCGCCTGCGCAACGAAGATCTGGTCGAGACGCGTCGCGACCGGCAAATGATCTATTACACCTGCAAGTCCGATGCCGTGCGCAAGCTGCTCGGCACGCTGGAAGGAATTTTCGAGGACGCCTGACCCCGGTCGCCACTGACCGGGTTTCCATTGCGGACTGCCCTCCGCTATGGACGACGAATGAACATCATTCGCATCGACGATCCCTCCGATCCCCGCGTCGCCCCCTACCTCAACGTGCGCGAGCGCGACCTGGTCGGACGCGAAGGCCGCTTCGTGGCCGAGGGCAAGGTCGTGCTCAACGTCCTGTTCGCCGCCCGCCGTTTCGAGGTGGAGTCGGTACTGGTGCTGGAAAACCGGCTGGCGGGCATGGTGGCCACCCTGGACCTGGCCCCCGCCGACTTGCCCGTCTATGTCGTCTCCGGCGCGGTCATGGATGCGATCGCCGGCTTCCACATGCACCGCGGCATTCTCGCCATCGGCCACAAGGGCGCGACACCTGGCATGGACGACGTTCTGGGGGCCCTGCCCCAGCGCGCCCTTGTCGCCGTCTGCGTTGGCATTTCCAACCACGACAACGTCGGCTCGATCTTCCGCAATGCGGCGGCATTCGGCGCAGACGCCGTCATCCTCGACCAGAGCTGCTGCGATCCGCTCTACCGCAAGGCAATCCGGGTATCGGTGGGCGCAGCGCTCAAGGTGCCCTTCGCGACCGGCGGCAGCGCCGGCGATTTGGTCGAGGCGCTGGCCCGGCACGGTTTCGAGCAACTGGCGCTATCCCCTGCCGGGAAGTCGGACATACGCGACGTGGTCCGGCCCGAACGCCTGGCGCTCTACCTGGGGACCGAAGGGGAAGGCCTGCCGGAGGCCCTGATGGCGCGCATGACGACCGCGCGGATCCGGATGGCGCCCGGTTTCGACAGCCTCAACGTTGCCGCGGCCTCAGCGATCGCGCTGCACCACTTCAGCGACGCTTCCGATTGAGGCCTATTCGGCCGGGAAAATCTTCTGCAGGGCCCTGACGCGGTCGGCAAGGCTGAGGATTCCCGGCTCCGCTGCCGGCGCGTGGCCGTTGGCTTCAGCGGAGAGCACCCTGGCGATCGGCGAGTCCGGTCCCTCCAACCGGGCCGTCAGGGCGACGACCTCCGCCGCGAGTTCGTGCATTTGCTCGCGCAACAACGCGTCCTGCGTCGCGGCCGGTGTCTCCCTGCCGCCGGAGGCCGCGAGTTCGCCCTTCAGCCGCTTGTTCTCCCGCGTCAGCTTGGTCAGCCGTGTTTCGAGCCGTTGCCGTTCGGCGGACGCGCCGTCGTCGTGGGCGCCTCCATTGGCAGATGTCGCGGCGGCGTCCGGGAGGTTCGACAACTGCTCGCGCAGCCTGGCCAGTTCCTCGTCGCGCGCTTCCAGCTTCTCATCGCTGTCGCTCAGCGCGGCAACCATGCGTTCCAGCTTCTTGTCCAGTTCCACTGCCCTCTTCGTCTCAGCCTTAAGCGCCGCGCGAACCGCCTTGTTGTCGGTTTCCAGATCGCGCATCCGCTTCTCGACGTCCTTTCGCTGGGTACGCATGTCGTCCGACAGCTTCCCCATTTCGCTCTCGCGGCTCACAAGCTCGATCTGCCGGTTGCTGGATGCGAGGCTGGCCTCTTCGAGCATCTCGCCTAGGCTGCGGATCTCGCGGGCACGCTCTTCGAGCACCCTCTCCGCCTCGACGAGTTGGCCCGAAAGCCGCTTGATCTGCTCGTCGCGCTTGACGATGTCCTTGCCAAACTGGCCCTGCCCCGGCCCCGGTGAGACGGGGGCCGCGGCTGCAGCCGCCGGCTGCTGAACCACATGGAGGCCCTTCAGGGCCTCGCGATTGCGGCTGATCTCCACCGCCTGGTTCAGCACCTTTTCCTGCGCCGACTTGAGCTGAACCTCGACCTTGCGCAGGGCCATGGCATGCTCTGCCCGCAGCGCGTCCTTTTCCGCCCGAATTTCCTCGAGCGTCATCGGCAGCTTTGCCTCGACCCGCTGGCGGGTCATGGTGACGGACCGCCGCAGGACGGCGGGTGCGATCAGCAAGACGAAAAACCCGGCGGTCAGGAAGCCAAGTACGAAGAACAGGATTGACTGGACCAAGGCACTTTACCCATTGCGGACAGGTGCGAGTTTGCCACTTCCCAATGGCAGGAATCCAGCGCCGCTGCAAATCCTACGGCACGCGGCGTCCCGTTCTTCACACAATCAGAAAGGATTCCAGGTCGGCTGCTGGGTCAACTTCAGGTAGCCCAGATTGACGCCGAGCCTTGCTCCGACACCCGTACGCACCGGCACCAAAAGGATGTTCCCGCGCTTGAGCACGTTGAACCCGACGCCCGCAACCACATAGGCGGAACCGGCGACGCCGGCATAGCGGTCGTAGAGGTTGTTCACGTCGTCGAGGTTGTAGACCAGGATCATGGTGCGCGAGCCCTGGCCGCCGAAATCCCAGCCCAGAGACGGCCCCTGCCAGAACACCTTATGGTCTCCGGCGTTCTTGGTATAGAGCGAGCCCTCGCCGTAGGTCAGGCCACCGATGAACGCACCGGACCCCTCCTCGCCGAGCACATAGCCGTTCGGCAGCCCGTAGGACGAGAAGACCTTCTCGATGACGCTGGCGAGCCCGCCCGACGTCGCTCCGAAAAAGCGGTGACCGGAATCGAGGATCTCCTGGGCCGTATATTCCTGCGCCCGCGTCGCAGAGGTCGAAAATGCCAACGCGCCGGCAAGGACGAACATCGCGGCAAAAAGCTGAACGGCCGTCCAGCTGTAGAATCGGGAAATCATGCTTCCAAATCTCCGTCAGGGAGCACACTTTCTCCGACGCCCCGGACCGCTGCCACTCTTGTTGGCGGCTGGCAAGTCCAACTACGGCACACTAGGCCGTAATCCTTTTTCAACCATTAAATTGGCCGAAGAAGATGGCGGATCGAAGGCGCCAAATGCTTCAAACCGCCCCGAAATCCACGGAAACGCGTCGATTTCGCGCGTGTAACACTGCTGTTTCTTGCCGCGCGCGACGGCGCTGTGTAACCAAGGGGTTCCGTGGGCCAGCCCTGATTCGCATGAAGGGTTCTTGGCCCTCATTGTGCTTGAAGCCTTTGCCGAGGGATGTCGTTCATGGCCGAACTGATGATGCTTTCTGCCCCCGATCTCGCAGCGTTGCTGTGCAGCCGGGTCTGTCACGACATCATCTCCCCGGTCGGCGCCATCAACAACGGCCTGGAGTTGCTGGACGAAGGCGGCGCCGATGAAGACGCCATGCGCCTCATCCGCGCCAGCGCGCGCAACGCGTCCGCCCGGCTGCAGTTCGCCCGTATCGCCTTCGGCGCGGCCGGTTCGGCCGGCATGCTGATCGACACCGGCGATGCCGAGTCGGTGGCCATGGCCTTCCTCAAGAACGAGAAGCCGGAACTGACCTGGACGGGGGCCCGCGCACTACTGCCCAAGAACAAGGTCAAGCTTCTCCTCAACCTCATCCTGGTTGCCAACGCCGCAATCCCGCGTGGCGGCAAGCTCGGCGTGACGCTGGAAGACGTCGATACGTCCCCAAAGTTCACGCTTGCCGCCTCGGGCCCCATGCTCCGCGTTCCGCCGAAATTCCTCGAGTTGCATTCCGGCCAGAAGCCGGACGAGCCGATCGACGCGCATTCCGTGCAGCCCTACTACACGCTGCTCCTGGCCCGTGAAGCCGGCATGACCATCTCGATCCACGCCACTCCCGAGGAAATCCGGCTGACGGCCGAATAAGCAGGGTTCACCGGCCCTCGCCGCCCTCAAGGCGGCAGGTAGGCCCGACTGCCGAGAATTTTAACTTTCCGTTTTTCGGCTTGTTTACGGCCGCGCGCTAGGTTTGCAGCAGCAAGATTCCGGCGCGCCACGGCGCGCCCGCTCCCCGCTACGAGGAACGGGACATGAAACGCTGTTTATTCGTCGACGACTCCGGCGTCATCCGCAAGGTCGCCAAGCGCATCCTGAACGGGCCCGACATGACTGTCGTCGAAGCGACGACCGGTGCGGAGGGGCTCGATATGTGCGCCTACGAAATGCCCGATATCATCGTCGTCGACGGTGCCCTAGAGGACATGAGTGCTGCGGACTTCATCCGCCGGGTTCGCGGCATGGTCGGCAAGGTCAAGCCGCAGATCGCCATCAGCGTCACTGAGGTCGACGTGGGGGCGATCATGCGCGCCAAGCGCGCTGGCGCCCAGGGCTACCTGCTGAAGCCATTCACTCGCCCGCAGTTGCTCGACCGCTTCCGCGCATTCGACGCCGCGGCCTGAACGACCGGCAAAAAAGAAACCCGGCACAGGGGCCGGGTTTGACTGCAGGTAGATTCGTATTTCAGGCGATTTCGCGCAAGTCTTCCGGCTCGCGCAGCACATAGCCGCGGCCCCAGACCGTTTCGATGAAATTCTGCCCGCCGGAAGCGGCATCGAGCTTCTTGCGCAGCTTGCAGATGAAGACGTCGATGATCTTCAGTTCCGGCTCGTCCATGCCGCCATAGAGGTGGTTCAGGAACATTTCCTTGGTGAGCGTGGTGCCCTTGCGCAGCGAGAGCAGCTCCAGCATCTGGTATTCCTTGCCGGTCAGGTGCACGCGCTGGCCACCGACCTCGACCGTCTTGGCGTCGAGATTGACGATCAGGTCGCCGGTCATGATGACCGACTGAGCATGGCCCTTCGAGCGGCGGACGATGGCGTGGATGCGCGCCACGAGCTCGTCCTTGTGGAACGGCTTGGTCATGTAGTCGTCGGCGCCGAAGCCCAGGCCGCGCACCTTGTCCTCGATGCCGGCCATGCCGGAGAGGATCAGGATCGGCGTCTTGACCTTGGACAGGCGCAGCGTGCGCAGCACCTCGTAGCCCGACATGTCGGGGAGGTTCAGGTCGAGAAGAATAATGTCGTAGTCGTAGAGCTTGCCGAGATCGACGCCCTCTTCCCCGAGGTCGGTCGTGTAGACGTTGAAGCTCTCCGATTTGAGCATCAGCTCGATGCTCTGTGCGGTTGCACTGTCGTCTTCTATCAGCAGAACGCGCATCTAAATCCCCTTTTCTGCTGCCGGAACATCCTCGCGGTCCAATTCATGCCGGCGCAGTGCTTGCCTGAATCGGAGGCTGCCATCGAATGGTTAACAAAACCTAATTTCGTATGGAAGACCATATCAGAAATTTTAACCGGCGAATACACCTTATTGAATCCATACATGAATCTCTCGGTCAACATCTTAACGCGGTGCGTGAAGATCGCTGCCTAAGCGACTCTTGAAACCGACCCGTCCCCGATGCCGGCAAAAACTGGAATCTTTACCGGGTCTTAAGTCTCGCCACGTATGATTAACGATGCCCGTAAACGAATGGTTACCGGCGGAGGAAAACTTTAAAAGTTTGTTTTCCATTGCCGCTCGTTCAGGGCCGTTTCGATTGCAGGACGGCCCCACAGGGCCGGGTTGTAGCGGTAGTAGTGCGTAGTTTGGTGTTCGGGAGTATCGGGTCATGAAATCACGTGAGAACCTGGTCAGGCTCAAGCAGTTTCAGGTGAACGAGAAACGACGTCAGCTGATGCAGCTTGATTCGATGATTGCCGAATTCGACCGGATGGCCAACGAGCTGGAACTGCAGATCGTTGCCGAAGAGAAGAAGGCAGGGATCACCGATCTCAATCATTTCGCCTATCCGACTTTCGCCAAGGCCGCGCGCCAGCGGCGCGACAATCTGAAGAACTCCCAACATGACCTGGCGCAACAGCGCGCCGCAGCCGAATCCTTACTCACTGAAGCTGAAGCGGAGCTTTCCAAGGCGGAAATGCTCGAAACGCGGGACAGAAACAGCCGCGAAGCAGACACAGGCGGCCGCAGCGCCATGATCGGCTAATATAGCGGAATTCTCAAGCATTTGGCGCTGCTTTCCGGCGCCTGGCGGTCGTCGGCAATCCAGACGGCCCGCGCCCCGCGGCCCACGCCGCCCTCCCCACACGACCATTTCCCGTCGCGGATCGACCTTCAGACGGAGGTAGCCGGGCTCATGTCGAGCTCGTCTCGGCCAACCAACGTGTTAGGCACAAAAGAAAAGAGGGTGCGGCAAGCCGCACCCTCTTTTTGGTTTGGCCGCAACGGCCGGGGTCAGTGACGGTATTGCTGGATGCGCGTGGTGCGCAAACCGGCAAGGCCGTATTCGTCGATGGATGCCTGCCAGGAGAGAAACTCCTCGGTCGTCAGCTTGTAGCGCTGGCACGCCTCATCGAGGCTGAGCAGCCCACCCCTGACGGCGGCAACCACTTCCGCCTTCCGGCGGATGACCCACCGGCGCGTGTTGCTCGGGGGCAGATCGGCAATCGTAAGCGGGCTGCCGTCAGGCCCGATGACATATTTGACACGCGGTCTAACCAGATCGGTCATCGTACTCTCTACTAAAACTCAAAGAACCAATCACCGGCCACACTAACGCCACAGCTTTAAAAATTGCCTAAGCGCGCCCTAAGGGGTAAGTAACGAAGCTGAACGGATCGTTAGACCGTCGATCCGCATTTTAACCATCTGCCCGTTTGGCCGATTTCGCCGCGCAAAAGGACGCGCTCGCGCGCCCCGGGTGGCACTGCGGCAAGGCATGACCTATATTGCGGCCATTGGCATGCAGCCGACCATAGACAGCGGAACGCACTCCCGATGAACAGCCTGGATTTGCCCGGACGCCCCGAAGACACCCGCGTGGTCGTTGCCATGTCGGGCGGTGTCGATTCCTCCGTTGTCGCGGGTCTGCTCAAGCATGAAGGCTACGACGTCGTCGGCGTGACTCTGCAGCTCTACGATCACGGCGCCGCCACCCATCGCGCCGGCTCCTGCTGCGCTGGCCAGGACATTGCGGATGCCCGCCGCGTCTCCGAGACGCTCGGCATCCCGCACTACGTGCTCGACTACGAGGAGCGCTTCCGCAAGGCCGTCATCGACCCCTTCGCCGAGAGCTATGTCGCCGGCGAGACCCCGATCCCCTGCGTGTCGTGCAATCAGACCGTCAAGTTCGCCGACCTTCTGGCGACCGCCCGCGAGCTCGGCGCCGATGCGCTGGCCACCGGCCACTACATCCGCTCGGGCCAGAACGGCGCCCACCGCGCCCTCTATCGCCCGGTCGATGCCGACCGCGACCAGAGCTACTTCCTCTTTGCCACCACGCAGGAACAGATCGACTATCTGCGCTTTCCCCTCGGCGGCATGTCGAAGCCCGAGGTCCGCGCCGCGGCCGAACGCATGGGCCTGACGGTCGCTGCCAAGCAGGACAGCCAGGACATCTGCTTCGTGCCGCAGGGCAAGTACACCGACATCATCGCCAAGCTGCGCCCAAGCGCGGCCAACCCCGGCGACATCGTCCACATGGACGGCCGCGTGCTTGGCCGACATGAGGGCATCCTGCGCTACACCATCGGCCAGCGCCGCGGCATCGGCATCGCCTCGGGCGAGCCGCTCTATGTCGTGCACATCGACGCCGAGCGGGCGCGCGTCATCGTCGGCCCGCGCGAGGCGCTGGAAACGCACAAGATCTTCCTGCGCAACATGAACTGGCTGGGCGACGGCCCGCTTGCGGACGTGCCCGCAGCCGGCCTCGAGATGTTCGCCAAGGTGCGCTCGTCGCGTCCGCCCCGCCCCGCCGTGCTGCATCACGAGAATGGCGCCACGTGGGTCGAACTGTCGGACGGTGAGTCGGGCATCGCTCCCGGCCAGGCCTGCGTGCTCTATTCCGACGACGGCAACGAAGCGCGCGTCTTCGGCGGCGGCTTCATCGAGCGCTCCGAGCGGCGCGCCGACGCCGAGGCGATGCTGTCGCGGCTCGCCGCAATGCCGGGCCCGATCGCGGCCGAATAATCTCCAAAAAAAATGCTCGACGCAGCCAAGCGCTGGGCACGCCTCCTGAAGCGCGACGTCGTGGCGCTCTATCTCGCTGCGCGCAGCCCGCTTACGCCGTGGCACGCCCGCGTGGCCGCCGCCTGCGTAGCCGCCTATGCGCTCAGCCCTGTCGACCTCATTCCCGATTTCGTGCCGGTGCTCGGCTATCTCGACGATCTCTTGATCGTGCCCATGGGCATATGGCTGGTGATCCGGATGATCCCGGCCGAGCAAATGGCCCGGTTCCGCACAGAGGCAGCCGAGATCAACTCCAAGCCCCGCAGCATGGCCGGCCTCGCCTTCATCGTGGTGGTGTGGCTCACTGCACTGGCCTTGGCCGGCTGGTGGGTTTCTAGGGCAGTAGGGGAATAAGGCAGTAGGGCAGTAAGAACGAGATCTCGAGCATCACTGCCCTATTCCCCTACTCCCATAACCCTAGTCGTGCGTCACCGTACCGGCGGTCAGGATCCTCAGCACGCCGATTGCCTCGTTGCCGCCCGTGCGGGGCTCCTCGCGCGTCTCGATGCAGTGGATGAAATGTTCGAGCTCGCGCGTCAGGGGCATCGCGTTTTCGATCGGGATGTAGGTCGGATCCTTCATGGTCGACGTCCACGACCCGCCATCCTCCTGCCAGACGGCGTGACGGTAGACGGCCAGCTTGCGCTCCTGCGGCTCGACGTCGTCGAACACCGCCATACCCTTGGTACCGACGACCGACAGCCGGCGCTCGCGATAGGGGTTGAGGCGCGAGGCGAAGAGATGGCCGCGCAGGCCATTGGGGAAGCGCATGTGCAGATGCGCGAAATCGCTGAGATGGTTTAGGAGCGCAGCGCCCTCACCCCTGACCTCGATCGGGTCGGTGCCGGTGATCGCGAGAATCATCGACAGGTCGTGCGGCGCGAGATCCCACAGCGCATCGTTCTCGGCGTGGAACTTTCCAAGGCCGAGGCGGTGCGAATGGATGTAGCCGACCTCGCCCAGCTCGCCCTTGTCGACCAGCGCCTTGAGGCCCTCGAAGGCCGGATGGAAGCGCAGCACATGGCCGGTCATGAACACGCGACCATTGTCGCGCGCCGCTTGCACGGCGCGTTCAGCATCCGCCACCGTCAGCGCGATCGGCTTCTCGACCAGCACGTCCTTGCCCGCCTGGACAGCCCGCACCGCGAAGTCCGCGTGGAACTGCGGTGGCAGCGCCATGACGATCGCGTCGATGTCGGGGTGGTTGATCAATTCATCGGGCGTGACGGCGATGCAGCCGTGTTCGGCGGCAAAGAGTTCGGCGCGGGCCGGATCGATATCGGAGACGGCGCCGAGGGCGCCAAGCGACTTCAGGGTGCGGATATGGTTGCCACCCCAGTATCCGCATCCCAGGACTGCAATACGCGGTTTCATCAGGTTCTTTCTCGGGGGCTTTATGCCGGCAGACATAATGTCCCCACCCGGCGAACTCAACCCCGCGTACCGTGCCACATCGGCGCAAGACACGAAGAAACAGCAAGCTGCGAATTTCACAAATGAAGGCGTGATCCGCGCTTGACAGCCTCGCCCTGCCAACCTTATATCCGCCCGACCTTGGCGAACGGTTCGACGCCCGCCCCGCAATCGGGACTGAAAGTCGGACATTCAGCCAGCCCTGGCGGGGTAGCTCAGTTGGTTAGAGCACGGGAATCATAATCCTGGGGTCGGGGGTTCAAGTCCCTCTCCCGCTACCATTTACCAGTAGAGTTCTCCCGAACGAACCCGACTTTCTGCGGCGCCATGTGCGCAACGCTGCGGTTTCCAGTCAGTTGGCAACACGTCAAGCGGCGGGCCGCGCGATGCGCCCAGGCGCAATCTCACTCCACGATCTTCCAGTACGAATCCTTGCGAACCACCTTTCCGTCGCGAAATGTGTAGAAATCGCACCCTCGCACGAGCGTTCTCGCGCCTTCCCGACTGGTTCCCGTGAGTGTCCATTTGGAGATTCCGGTATCGGCAGCCATGTCCACAAAATGCTCGGCGTTGCCATAGTGGACATCGGGCAGTCCTGCGAAGCGTGTGGCCAGTGCCTCCCGCACACTTTGCTTGCCTTGGAACCGCGTGCCCCATGGCTCGCGTCCCCTCGGCATCTGGAGAACGCAGTCATCGGCAAAAAACGTCATGATGCGATCTAGGTCGTGAGCGTTGAAAGCGTCACATAGCTCGACAAGCGTCGATCGAATGTCCATGCGCCCGGTCTCCGTCTGACGGCCGCCTGGCGCGCCGGGCCAGTGGCAGCCGGGTTGATCTTGAGGCACTGCTTCGACTGCGTATCGGCGAACTCGAACTAGGCGGAAATTGAGCCCTCGAACAGGCAACCTGGCTTCGAGGGATCGTCGGGATCCGACACGGCCAGGAAGCTGATTGCGTGGGCGGACCGCCAGGCATGTATCCCTTCGATCTTGACGGGATCGGGCAGCGCATCGACGCGTATCAGCTTGAGTTCCTGGTCGAGAACGCCAAATGCTGCTCCCACCAGCTTTCCGTCCGCGTAGGCGTCGGCTGTATCCTCGGCGACTGCCGAGACGACGACCGAGTTGTCGTCGAGGCTGCAGGCGTCGGTGATGCTGAGCGGCACGCCCGCAACCCGCGGGAGGCGCAGTCTCGTCGACGACAGGACCTCGACCGTGCCCCCGTTCAGCACCGGTGCCAATCCAACGGTCAGGACAGCATTCTCCGGGTGAGAGGTGTTGCCGCGGTTGAAGAGCAGCATGCGGCTTCCCTGCACGACGGCGCCCTCGATGTTCACCTCTTCCACCTCTTTTGCAATCGCCTGGAAAAGTGGCTTCATGTCGAGACGACGGACGCCTCCCACATCGCCTTCGGCATCGAGCGAGATCATCACGCCGCTACAACGCCTGTCGGTCGACCCCGATCCCAAGGCCAGGAGCGTCGGGTTGCCGTTGCTCTCCAGGGTCGGCAGGCGGAGCAAGGTCTCGAAATCCGGCTTGGCCGCCTTGCGCTCGGTCGGCTCGCGCGGAAGCTGCCGCGGAAGCAGGCGGACCATTTCTCCCGGCAAGCCGCTCTCTGGAAAGACCGCCAGGCAGACCTCGTCGTCGCCGATGATGTAGAATTTCGATCCGACGACAACCAATCCGCTGGCCGCGGACAGGTGCCGGTGACCTGACGAGGCCAGCTGACTGACGGTTAGGTGGCGGCGGAGCCTGAGTTCCATCGGTTCCTGCCTCGGCTGGTGTCGCTCGAACGTCCTTGGCACTATCGCGATTGTGGAAAAGCTGGCCTCGGAGCGCAAGGCGGAACCTCGAAACCGCGAGCTTGTTGCCAATCCCAAGGGAACCGCTCTAACTATTGCCATGCGTTACGTGATGGCCCTCCTGCTGTCGTTGCTCGGTTCCGGCGCATCGGCGCAGGACTGCGTCGTCCTGCTTCACGGGCTCGGTCGCACGGACAATTCGTTCCTGCTGATGGAAGAGGCGCTGCAATCCTTCGATTTCCAGGTCGTCAACGAGGGCTATCCCTCGATGAACGCGCCCATCGAGGGGCTGATCGCGCATGTCGACAAGTCGGTTGCCGAATGCGGCAAGGACGCCAGGATCAACTTCGTCACCCACTCCCTCGGGGGCATACTCGTGCGGGTCTGGCTCAGGGACCACAAGCCCGCCAATCTGGGCCGCGTCGTCATGCTCGGACCTCCGAACGGGGGTTCGGAGATCGTGGACACTTTCGGCGATCTCGCGATGTTTCGCTTCATCACCGGCCCCGTCGGCGCCCAGCTCGGCACCGGGCCGGACAGCGTTCCCAACCGGCTCGGACCGGCGGATTTCGAGCTCGGCATCATCGCCGGAGACCGGTCCACCAACCCCATGCTGTCCAGCGTCTTCAAGGGCCCCAACGACGGCAAGGTGTCGGTGGAAAGCACCAAGCTCGAAGGCATGGACGACCATATCGTGCTGCCGACGTCCCACACATTCATGATGAACAACCCGCTGGTGATCGCGCAGGTGCTGAGTTTCCTGCGCACCGGGCATTTCGACCACGCATTGACCGCGCGCGAACTGTTTCGCCGCATCCTGAGGAACTGAATTTGCCCGGCAAGAAGCGACGCAGGTCCATCCGCTACCTCATCTTAGGGCTCGTGCTGATCGCGGGTGCTACGATCGCAGTGTCGCTCTACCAGCCGCCGATGCGGCTGATGCCCGCGCCGGCCGTCTTCCTCGACGGCCAGACCAACGCGTTCGGAGCCAATCCCGCGCTCAATCCCGAGCCCGAGATATCGCTCTTCTATGCCACCAACCGCTTGCCGGTCGGGCCGCGGGACGACCGCATCTATGCCGTGGTGCCGGGGCGGGACCTGCATCTGGGCGAGGCGACGGTCCGGATCGGCGAGGAAGGTACGACCTGGGACAAGATCTACGCCTGGTCGACGGGCGCGAGCGACGACCGCAGGCCGTTCCTCCACCTCGAACAACTCAACGAGCAGGCGACGATCGAACCAGGGCAAGCGCTGACGCCCGAGGCGCAGGCGTGGTTCCAGGAGATTGACCAGGCGCTGGCACGCAGCCGCGACAAGGATGTGATCGTCTATGTCCATGGCGCCAACACGACGGTCGAGCGGGCGGCCGGCCAGGCGGCCCAGTTGCACCATTTCACGGGCAGGAACTCGGTGGTCGTTCTGTTCGCCTGGCCGACGGCCGAGAACTTCCTGAGGTACCCGCGCGACATGGTGACGGCGTTCGGCGCGGCTCCCCAGTTGGCGCGGCTGATCGAGCTGATCTCCGAGCATAGCGCCGCCGACAAGGTCGACGTCTTCACCTACAGCGCCGGAGGCACGGTCGGCAGCAACGCCCTCGCCATGGTGGGCCGCGACGCGAAGCAACCCGAAGCCCCGCACGCGCGCCTCGGCGAAGTCTACCACGCCGCGCCGGATGCCGATTTTCGCGGATTCGTCGCCGACATGCGCGACTATGCCGACGTCGCGAGGCGCATCACGGTGTCGGCGAACCTGAACGACAGTGCGTTGCGCCTGTCGCAGGCAATAAACCGGGCCTCACGGGCGGGGCGTCCCGACATGAGGGAACTGAGTGCGGAGGAAACCGGCTGGCTGCTCGAAGGCGCCGGCGCGTCGGGTCTCGAACTGCTGCGGGTCAGGCCGGAAAACATTCCCGGGCTATCGCGGCGCTCGCATACGTTCTGGTACGACGATCCGTGGGTCAGCAGCGACGTCCTCATCACGCTACTCTACCACCTGGGGCCGAAGGAGCGCGGGCTCGAGGACGACACCGCGCCGTCCGGCGTTCGCTACTGGACCTTCATGCCCGACTATCCGGATCAGCTCGCCCGCGTCATGGCCCAGTTGCGAGATCAGGGAAAGGCCCTGCCCGACGCCGCCGACTGACGCGGGAGCCCCCAATCACAGCACCGCGGAGGCTCAACTCTGCAGCCGCCGCAACAGGTGCCCGAGACGCTCAACGGGTTCGACTGAAGCCAGGTCGGCACAGGGCTTTGCCGGAATGCCCCCCAACCCGCGCGTACGCACCTCGCTTGGGCTGTAGCCGAACTCGCGCCGGAAGGCCCTGCTGAACTCTGCTCCGTCGCTGAAGCCGCGCTGCTCGGCAATCTCGAAGATCCGGCGCGTCTCGCCGGGATCGGCAAGGCGCGCATGTGCATCGACGAGGCGCCGGTGCAGGACATAGCGCATGACGCCGCCGGTGGGCTCGAATAGCCGATACAGCCTGGTGCGCGATATGCCCAGCACGCGGCAGAGCATTTCGTTGCCGAGGCCGGGGTCGTGGAGATTGGCGTTGATGTATTGCCGGGCGCGTTCGAGCAAGGTGCTCGAGATAGGCGCCCTCGCCTCGTCAAGGCGGGCGGGCGTAGGTGCGATGCAGGCCAATATCATCGCCCTCGTCGCGGCCGCCAGGCCAGGCAGGTCGGCAACGGCGAGCGTTGGAAGGCGGTTCGCAAGCCCCGCGATGTAGTCGGACAACAGGTGGCCCATTCCGCTTGCCAGCGTCGAGAACTCCGCCATCGCCAGCGCGCCGGGCTGTTCGTGGAAGAAATCCCTGGGGATCAGGAACATCAGCATATGGCTGTCGGTGACGTGCCCCTCGAAGCAGCGGGCAAGTGAGTGCAGCTGAACCTCCCCTGCCCCGCCGGCGAAGGCCCTGTCGCCCGCGACGGTGCTTGCCGAGCCATCGAGGAACAGGGTCATCATCCAGTGATCGAGTGCCTCGCGCCGCACGTGTCCCGGCAGGCTGACGAAGTTCAGCGCTTCGGTACTTATCGACGTGAACACAAGACAGCCGAGGTCCCAGACGACCTGCCGCCCCTCGATGCCGCAGATCGGCCCTGCCCGGTCGGGCGCAGGCGTCAGTTCGAGCATGGGCGCGAAATTGCGTCGCCAGGCATCGAATTGATCGGAAGGGGACAGCTTGTCCGTCGAGAATTCGAAATGTGGTATCGAAACCAGGCTATCGGGTATGCCGACCATCGCTACAGGGTTTTCCTGCGCGAAGCTTACTCCTGCTGCAACCATGCCCACCCCTCATGCGGGAAACGCGTCATGCGGTTCCAGTGGTATCGGGCGCCAGGCGTGGCATGCGTCGGGTCCAGCCTGAGATCGCCCGCAGTCATGATCCTTTGCGGCGCTGAAGATACCGCGCGCCGCTGCTTTGTTCAACGAAGGCGAAACGCAACGGTTAACGACAGAACCGGTGGCCGGATTGCGTAGGGAAGGCTCCTTGCTCCGGTGCTCGCAAATGGAAGCCGCCTCATTCCTGCCGCTCCGCCCGCTCGCCCAACCCCTCCATCTTGCCCGAGGCGAGCAACGCCGCGATCCAGCGCGACGAAGGCGCCTGCGCGCAATAGGTGATGAAGGCGATGAGGATCGGCACGCCAATGAAGGCGCCGGATATGCCCCACATGAAGCTCCAGAAGAACACCGAGAAGATAACGGCAAAGGGAGATATGGCCAGCGACGCTCCCGTGAGGATGGGTTCCAGGTAGCTGCCGATGACGAACTGGATGAGGTTCAGGCCGAGGAACACCACCACGGCCATCTGCCAGGATTCGAACTGGGCGATGGCAAACAGCGTGGGGAATAGCGTCGCGAAGAAGGGGCCGAGGAAAGGAATGTAGTTGAGGGCAAAGGCGATGGCGCCCCATGCTGCTGCAAGCTCGAGCCCGGCGACCAGCGCGAATCCCCAGACGACGAGGCCGGTAAGCACGCTGGCAAAGGTTCGCACGGCCATGAAACGGCGCAGCTTGATGCCGATCTCGCGATTGGCCGCCCGGATGCGCGCGCCATAGGGCTGTGCTGCAGGAGACTCCAGCCGGCGGTTGAAATCCGCCACCTCCAGCAGGCCGAGCATGACCAGTACGAAGATCACCAGTGCCAGCCCGACGAAGCTGTTGAGGCGACCTGCGATCCCTTGGGTGAACCCGACCAGCCAGTTGACGTTGAAGCGTTCGGCGAGAGGAGCGGCAACCGCAATGCCGTGTTCCTCCAGCCACTCCGTCCAGTCCAGGTAGATCGCCTGGAACCGGCTCGCATTGACGAACAGCCACTGGCCCAGTTTCCCAAAGCCCCAGACCACAGACGAGCCGACGACGAGCACGACCGTGATCGTCGCGCTGAGGGTGATGAACAAGGCAAGCAATCGCGGCAGGACGCGCTGGAGTGCGGCCTGAACCGGCCAGACGAGCGCTATGATGAACAGGGACACGACCAGCGGCACGAAGATGGAATCTCCGACCCGCAGGAGTGCAAGTACCAATACTGCCGTGGCAAGATAAGCATTCATCTGGCCCCTCGCCCGACGTGTGCTGCCCGTTCTTCCGACTCTCGACGGCCCGATCGGAACATTTCGCGACCTGGCCGTCAACGCGTCGGCCCCTCATCTGCCGGGCCATCGATGGCCCGAGCAGAAGCGATCGGCCGGAGAAATCCGGCCCGTCCATTGCCCCTGAATGTCGGGATCAGGTCGCCGGTGCGTCTGACGCTTTCTGCAAGGCGTCGCGCAGGGCTTGTTCCTTGGTCTCGTCGAGCGAGGTCTTGAGCACCACGCCGCCGTAGTGGGCGATCTCCTTCACCACCTTGTCGCCGGTCACTTCCTTGACCAGCACGAAGAGCGCGCCGTTGCCCGGCTGCAGACTGCCGGAAAGCTCCTTCATGAAGGCATCGTCGATGCCGAAATCGCTGAGCGCTCCGCCCAGTGCGCCGGAAGCGGCGCCGACGGCGACGCCGAGCAGCGGATTGAGGAAGATCACGCCGATGAGCAGCCCCCAGAAGCTGCCCGAAACGGCACCGGCCGCGGTCGTGTTGACCAGCTGGTTCAGCTTGATCTTGCCGGCCTCGTTCTTGGTTGCGATGACCGCATCGCTGATCTTGATGAGGTATTGCTTCTGCAGCTCGAAAAGCCGTTCACGGACTTCCTCGGCCTTGGCCTCGGTGGGATATACGATGACAACCAGGTCAGACATGACAACTCCTCTTGCTGCAGTTCCGGTTCACGCATGGCGTGTTGCGCGGCAGCATATCCCCCTGGATATGATCAGGGATTAGCACTGCGTCCCCACGCTTTGCATTGCGTCTCAATCTATTCATCGCGAAGGATGCTCCGGAGGTCTTCCTGGACAGCACTCGCACCACACGGCTCAGGCTCCCACTTCGACCGGCTCGGCCTGCTTCGGTGCCGGTTGCTCCTTGCTCTCCGGCGGGACACGGAACCACAGGACGTACAGCGCCGGCAGGAAGATCAGGGTGAGCAGCGCCGCAACAACCAGACCGCCGATGACCGTGAAGGCGAGCGGTTTCCAGAACGGGTCGCGCACGATCGGCAGCATGCCGAGGATCGTCGAACCCGCCGTGAGGAAGATCGGCCGAACCCTGTCCGCCGTGGCATCGATGACGCTTTGCCAACTCTTGCCCTTCTCCTCGATCCGCTTGTCGATCTGGTCGATCAGCACGACGGAGTTGCGGATGATCATGCCGATCAGCGCGATCATGCCGAGGACCGCGATGAAGCCGACGGGCGTGTTGGTAACGAGCATGATCGCGACGACCCCGATCAGTCCCAGCGGCACCACGCTCAGCACCAGCAGCAGTCGCTGCACGCTCTGCAACTGGAACATCAGGATGACGACCATGATGATCGCCATCAGGGGCAGCATGGCCGACACGGAACTCAATCCCGTTTCCGCGCCCTCGACAGAGCCGCCGATCTCGATGCGGTAGTTCGGGTTTTCCTGCCGCAACTGATCGATCCGGGGCTCGGCCTCGTCGACAACCGATGCGGCAAGCACGCCCTCCGACATGTCGGCCTGCACGGTAATCGTGGTCACCCGGTCGCGCCGCCAGATCAGCGGCTGGGTCGTCTGGTACTCGACCGTCGCTATGCTCGACAGCGGCACAGTCCTGTTCGGCCCCACAGGGATCTGCAGCGACCGCAGCGTGTCGATGCTGGCGCGCTCTTCCGCGGCCGCCCGCGCCACCACGTTGACCAGGTAGATCGAGTCCCTGACCTGGGTGACCGGCAGGCCGGAAGCAGTCGCAAACAGCGTCCGCCCGATCACCGCCGAGTTCAGCCCGACAAGCCGGGCACGATCCTGGTCGACGTCGATGACGACCTTTCGGATCGGCTCGTTCCAGTCGAGATTGGGGTTGATCACGCCGCGCACGTCGTCCAGCACGTCGGCGACCTTCCAGGCGACGTCGCGCACACCAGCGGGATCCGGCCCGCTTACCCTGTACTGGACCGGCCAGCCGACCGGCGGCCCCATCTCGAGCGGCGACAGCCGCGCGATCACGTTCGGAAAATTCTCGTCGAGCTTTTTCTGCAGCCGTTCCTGCAGCCCGTCCCTGGCATCGACGCTCTTGGCGATCACCACCGCCTGCGCCCGGAACGGAGCCGGCGGCTGGATGTCCATGGGCAGGTAGAAGCGGATGGCATCCGAGCCGACATAGAAGCTCCAGTCGACGACGTCGCCATCGGCCGCCAGAATCTTCTCGACCTCCTTGGCCGTCGCGTCCGTCGCATGGATCGAGGCGTTCTGCGGAAGCACGAGCTGCAGCATCAGTTCGGGTCTGTCGGAAGGCGGGAAGAACTGCCGCTTCATGAAGCCCGATCCGAGCACCGAGGCGACGAACAGCGCGATGGTGGCGGGAATGATGATCCACCGAAGCTGCACGCAGGCGCGGAGAACCCGCTTGAACGTTCGGGTGAGCGCGCTTTCTTGCTTGTCGCCCTTGCTTTCGCCGGACTTGAGCACGGCAAGGCCGATGATCGGCGTCAGCAGAACCGCGATCAGCCAGGAGATGATCAGCGCGTAGGCGATGACGAGGAACAGCGAGCGGGCATATTCGCCCGAGACGCTCCGCGCAAAGCCAACCGGAATGAAGCCCGCGATGGTTACGAGCGTGCCGGCCAGCATCGGAAAGGCGGTCGACGTGTAGGCGAAGGACGCCGCCTTCACGCGCTCCATGCCTTCCTCGAGCTTTGCAAGCATGATCTCGACGGCCACCATGGCGTCGTCGATCATCAGCGTCAGTGCGATGATGAGCGCCCCGAGCGATACCCGCTGGAGCGCGATGCCCGTGATCTCCATCATCAGGAAGGTCATGGCCATGACGAGCGGAATGGACACCGCCACGACGAACCCCGCACGGAAGCCGAGCGCGATCAGGCTGCAGGCGAGCACGATGACGATTGCCTGCATCAGCGAGACGGTGAAACCGCGGATGGCGTTGGTGACGACATGCGGCTGGCTCGCGACCTGAACCATCTCTATGCCGATCGGCAGGTCATGCTGGAACCGGGCCATGACGGTGTCGATGCTGCGTCCCAGCGCAAGTATGTCGCCGCCCGAGGCCATCGAGATCGCGATGCCGATCGCCGGCTTGCCCTTGACCCGGAACAGCGGCTGCGGCGGATCGACCGTGCCGCGCGTCACGCTGGCGATGTCGCCGAGGCGCACGAAGCCCGAACTCGTCGGGACGTTGATGTTGCGGATGTCGTTCTCGTCCTTGAGGTCGCCGGAGACCTCGAGCACGGTCCTGTCGGCATCGGTCGTCACCATGCCTGCCGGCAGCACCGCATTCTGGGCCTGGATCGTGCTGATGACGGTCGAGCCGCTCAGCCCGAGACTGGCCAGGCGCTGGGTCGAGAACTCGATGAAGATGGTCTCGTCCTGGGCGCCGAGCAGATCCACCTTGCCGATGCTGGGCAACTGCAGCAGGCGATTGCGTGCCTCATAGGCCCAGTCGCGGATCTCCCGCTCGCTGAAGTCGTCGGAGGTGAAGCCGTAGATGATGCCGAAGGTGTCGCCGAACTCGTCGTTGAAGAACGGGCCGACGACGCCGGCAGGCAACGTCATGCGAATGTCGCCCACCTTCTTGCGGACCTGGTACCAGACCTCGCCAACCTCGGACGGGGGCGTCGAATCCTCGAGCACGACGTAGATTACCGACTGGCCGGCGGTGGTGAGGCTGCGCAGCGTATCGAGGAAGGGAACCTGCTGCAGCGTTCGCTCAAGGCGGTCGGTGATCTGGTCGGTCTGCTGCTCGATGGTCGCGCCGGGCCATGCCGCAGTCACCAGCATGGTCTTGACCGTGAAGTCCGGGTCCTCGCTGCGGCCGAGGTTCCAGAAGGAGAAGATGCCGGCGATCGCGCCCAGAAGCATCAGGAAGACGATGAGGCCCTGGCGCTTGATCGCCCATTCGGAGAGGTTGAAGCCCCCGTTCATTGCAGGCTTCCCTCGAGGAGACGAACCGGCATCGCGGGTCGCAGCTGCTGGGCGCCGGCCACGACGACGCGGTCGCCATCGGACAGGCCTTTCGCGACCAGGAAGTCCCGGGTCTCGTAGCGTTGGACGGTGACCGGAACGAGCTTGGTGGTGCTATCGGCCGGGTTGACGACCCAGACGGCGGGGTCGCTCCCCTGATTGAACAGCGCCGTCAGGGGCAGACGCGCGACCGGGTCACCGGGCAGCTGAACCGTGCCGCGTACGGCGCTGCCGAGGCGGAAGTCCTCGGACGGATTGTCGAGCGCCACCCGGACGGTGAAGTTGCGCGTCACCGGATCGGCGACGGGCGAGATTTCGCGGACGGTTCCCGTCGCCTTGCTGTCCGGCTTGCTCAGGAGCCGTGCCTCGACCTTGACGTCGCGGCCCGTCGACTGAAGCGTGGCCTCGGGCACCTGGAAGACGGCATCCCTTTCCGCCAGCTGGGCGACGCGTACGATCATCTGGCCACCGCCCACCACCTGGCCCACGTCGGCGCCGACGGCCGTGACGACGCCGGCGGAGTTCGATTTCAGCTCGCGATTGTCGAGATTGTTCTGCGCCACGCGCACAGCCGCCTGCGCGGCATCGACACCGGCGCGCGCCGCATTGGCCTGCGCGATGGCTGCATCCAGCGTCGCCCGGCTGATGGTGCGCGGATAGAGCTGCGCCTGGCGGCTGCGCGTCTGGTCTGCGTTGTCGAAGTTGGACTGTGCGGCGAACAGATTGGCCTCGGCCTTGCGGACGGCGTCCTGCGCGTCCTCGGCATCGAGGCGCGCAAGCACAGTGCCTACTTCGACGAGATCGCCGACTTCAACGTCGCGTTCCCTCACCTCGCCTCCCTGACGGAAGCCGAAGATGGTTTCGATGCGCGGCTGGACCTCGCCCACGAGGGATCCAAACGTGTCTTCGGGGCTGAACGACACCGTCGCCGTCTTGACCGGGCGCGGCGGCAACTCGGCCGCTTCATCCTCGCGCTGGCAGCCTGCCAGGACCAGCGACGTGATCGCTGCGGCGGCCAGTAGAACGCTTCGGCTGGGTATGGAACGGAAAGGCGACGTCATTTCTGTTTCCCTCGCAGACCCCAAACCAGCGCACGGTTCCGAACCGCACGCTGGAGGGACGAACACATGCAATGAAGATCAGTAGTCGACCGCGTCGCGGATGATCGGGCAGGTCATGCAGTGACCACCGCCGCGGCCACGTCCGAGTTCGGCGCCGGTGATGGTGATGACCTCAATGCCCTCCTTGCGCAGCAGCGTGTTGGCATAGGTGTTGCGGTCATAGGCGAAGACGACGCCCGGCGAGGCGCAGACCAGGTTGGCGCCACTGTCCCACTGGGTACGCTCGCGGGTGTAGTCGTTGCCGCCGGTCTCGACGACGCGCATCTTCTTGAGGCCCAGCGAATCGCGCACCGTATCGACGAAGCTGCCCTTGTCCTTGTGCAGCTCGACGCCGCCCTTGCCGTCGGGGCGATATGAAAACGCCTCGATCCCGTTGACGATGTCCGGGTAGAGCAGCACGCAGTCGCGGTCCGCGAAGGTGAACACGGTGTCGAGATGCATCGCCGCGCGCAGCTTCGGCATGGCCGCGACGATGACCCGTTCCGCCGCGCCTTTTTCGAACAGCGCCGCAGCCACCTGGCTGATCGCCTGGCGCGAAGTGCGTTCGCTCATGCCGACGAGCACGTTGCCCTTGCCGATCGGCATCACGTCGCCGCCCTCGAACGTCGCCAAGCCCCAATCCTTGGTCGGGTCGCCCCACCAGACGTTGACCTTGCCGGCGAAGTCCGGATGAAACTTGTAGATGGCGGTGGTGAGGATGGTTTCCTCGTGCCGCGCCGGCCAGAACAGCGAGTTCAGTGTGACGCCGCCATAGATCCAGCAGGTGGTGTCGCGCGTGTAGAGCGTGTTGGGCAGCGGAGGCAGCAGGTACTCGTTGACGCCCGCCGCGTCGCGGATCAACGCCAGCTGCTCGCCACCGATGGCCTCCGGAAACTCCAAGGTCGAAAGTCCGCCGATCAGCGTCTCGGCGAGCTCGCGGTTCGACAGGCCTTCCAGATAGGAGCGAACCTCGTCGAGCAGGCCGAGTCCGACCTGGTTCGGAACCACCTGATTGTCGAGGATCCACTTCTTCGCCTCGGGATTTGCAACCGTCTCGGCGAGCAGGTTGTGCATTTCCACGACCTCGATGCCGCGGTCGCGCATCTTGTTCATGAAGTCGAAATGGTCGCGCTTGGCGTTGTCGACCCACAGCACGTCGTCGAACAGGAGGGCGTCGCAGTTGGTCGGCGTGAGGCGCTGATGGGCGCGGCCGGGCGCGCAGACCATCACCTTGCGCAACTGGCCGACTTCGGAATGGACGCCGAGCGTCTGGGTGGACGATGCAGCAGACATTGATGACCTCCGTTTTCTAGATCGTGATGTAGCCGCTGATCAGACCGATCAGCGCCAATACGGCGCCGACGGCTGCGGCAAGGAACAGCAGCCACTCGACGTTGTTGTTGAACACCGGCTTGCCCTGCTCGCGGCGCGCCCAGAAGTAGAGGATGGTGCCGGGAGCGTAGAGCATCGCGGCGAGCAGCACGAATTTCAGGCCGCCGGCCAGGATCATGAAGATCGTGTAGGCACAGGCGATGCCGGCGATGAACAGGTCGCGCGAGCGCTCCTGCGGCCGCACGTCGTAGGTTTCGCCACGCCGGGCGATCAGCACGGCATAGCCCGCGACCAGCAGATAAGGGATCAGCGACATGGCGCTGGTCAGGTTCAGCATCAGGGCGAAGGCGTCCTGCGACCAATAGGTGCTGATGACGAACAACTGGACGATGATGTTGGTGAGCCAAAGCGCCGCCGCAGGGACCTTGTTCTGGTTCTCGGTGGCGAAGACCTTCGGCATGTCGTCCGTCTTTGCGGCGACGAACAGGACTTCGGCGCAGATGAGCGACCATGCCAGATAGGCGCCCAGCACCGACACGATGACGCCGATGCTGATGAACACCGCGCCCCAGGGACCGACGACGGCAGCCAGGACGCCAGCCATGGAAGGCTGGCTCATGCCTGCGATCTCGGCGCGTTCCAGCGCTGCGTAGGGCAACAACGTTACCAGGACCATCAGGCCGGTGACCCCGATAAAGCCGAGGATGGTGGCCTTGCCGATGTCGGAGCGCTTCTCCGCGTAGCGAGAGTACATGCTCGCCCCCTCGATGCCGAGGAAGACGAACACTGTGACCAGCATCGTCGCCCTCACCTGCTCGAACAGGCTCGCCGCGGGCATCCCCTCGCCGCCCCAGAAATTCGCCCGGAACAGGTCGAGCTTGAAGGCGATGGCCAGCAGCAGGATGAAAGTCAGGATCGGCACGATCTTGGCGATCGTCACCACCGTGTTGATGAAGGCCGCCTGCTGCACACCCTTCAGGATCGTGAAATGGAACAGCCAGATGCCAGCCGAGGCCACGATGATGGCGATGAGCGTGTTGCCGTCGCCGAACATCGGGAAGAAGCGGCCGAGTGTGGACTTGATCAGCACCCAGTAGGAAACGTTGCCGATGCAACTGCCGATCCAGTAGCCGAAGGCCGAGAGGAAGCCCGGATAATCGCCAAATCCCGCGCGGGCATAGGCGTAGACGCCTGCATCGAGGTCCGGCTTGCGCTCGGCGAGCGACTGGAACACGCGCGCCAACATGTACATGCCGGTGCCGGCGATGATCCACGCGATGATCGCGCCGAACGGGCCGGTGGCGGTGCCGAAGGTACGTGGCAACGAGAAAATGCCCGCACCCACCATCGACCCCACGACCATACCCGTGAGCGCAAACAGCGGCAGCTTCTGATTGTCCTTTGAAGCCATAGGTCCCTCACTTTGGGTGGGCGAACCTCGGTTCGCGATCCACGTGCGCAAGTGTTCCGTAGGGGAAGTATAGAGTTGTTCTGACGAACCTGTGATCAGCATGGAATCCCATGTCTTTGCTTCCCGTCCCAAAGTCGCACGTCACGACGAAGCGCTCGGGGGCACCGGGCGTCAGAAAAGATCGCGTTGAAACAAAAGGATGCCGCCACGCGCTATGGTGACGGATGGTTCGGCTCGCGGGCGAAGCCCAATCACGAGCCTTCCAGCTGCCGGATGTCGGAAGCCGTCCCGGGCGCTGCGAGTCAGACCACGATCAGGCCCGTCGAGATGCCGTAGATCGCTGCAACCGCACCGAGCGCTGCGACGGCAAACATCACCTTCTCCGGAGTGGTGAACACCCTCCTGCCCTGCTCCAGACGTGCCATGAAGAAGAGGATCGTGCCCGGCCCGTAGATGGCGGCGGACAACAGCAGGTGCTTGGCACCCGCCGCGTAGATGAGCCCCGCAGTGTAAACCAGGGCGATCGCTGCCCTTGCGAATTCCCCCCGGCGCGCGCCCGCCTCACTCTCGTAGGTCTCGCCGGTCCAGGCCAGCTTGAAGCCGTAGGCCGCGACCAGCAGGTAGGGGATCAGGATCATGGAACTGGTGAGTTCGAGCGCCAGCCTGAAGGCATATTGCGCGAACAGCGTCAGGATCAGGAAGGTCTGGACGATGGCATTGGTGAGCCAGAGCGCATTCGACGGGACGCCGTTCCTGTTCTCGTGCGACAGAAACCGCGGCATGGTTTCATGCCTGGATGCCGTGAACAGTATCTCGGCAGCCAGCAGCACCCAGGACAGATATGCCCCGGCAACCGAGATCAGCAGGCCGATGCTGACGAACTTGGCGCCCCAGGGGCCTACCACCGCCTCCAGAACACCTGCCATGGACGGGTTGCGCAGGGCCGCGAGATCGGGCCGCAGCATCACCCCGTAGGACAATATGGTCACCAGCACGAGCAGGCAGAGCACGCCGAGGAAGCCGAGCAGTGTGGCGACACCGACATCGCGCCGGTTGCGGGCATAGCGCGAATAGACGCTCGCGCCCTCGATGCCGACGAAGACGAAGACCGTGACCAGCATCGTCCCGCGCACCTGGCTGGCGATGCCGCCAAGGCTGACATCCTCCCCGCCCCAGAAATTGGCCGCAAAAACATCGGCGTCGAAGCCGTAGATGACGAAGACGATGAACAGGAAGATCGGGATGATCTTGGCGAAAGTGACGATCGTGTTGACCGCGGCCGCCTCCTTGACCCCGCGCAGGATCAGGGAGTGGACGAACCAGAGCAGCATCGACGACAGGACGATCGCCGTCACCGTATTGCCGTCGCCGAATACCGGAAAGAACAGGCCAAGCGTCGACTTGATCAGGACGAAATAGGAGACGTTGCCGAGGCAGGCGGCCGACCAGTAGCCCAGCGCCGAGAGAAAGCCGAGATAGTTGCCGAACCCGGCCTTGGCATAGGCGTAGATGCCGGCATCGAGATCGGGCTTGCGCCGCGACAAGGTCTGAAAGACGAAGGCAAGCATCAGCATGCCGACGCCGGCAACTGCCCATGCGATCAGGGCGCCGAACGGCCCCGTCTCACGGCCGAAGGCCTGTGGCAGCGAGAAGATGCCCGCGCCGACCATCGAGCCGACAACCATCGCCATGAGCGTCCAGACGGAAAATTTCTGCTGAGTGGCCGAGTTCATGGAATCGCGTCGTCAACAAGTCCTTTGGCTGGCGGCCGCCCGAACGATTTGTACCGCCTCGACGCAATCTATCCTGACGTCCAAGCCCATGTGATTGGCATGGAATCCCGTGACTATGCCTAGCGTCCCATTCCATGGCTTGCCGCCACTTCGGCAATTGCCGGGGGCCGGTTTTGCTGCTTCTCATCTTGTGTAAGCTTTCCGGGTCGAGGCATGTCCATCAAGCATCCGCTTCCAGTTCTTCTGATGATGGCAATACTTCTGGTCGGCTGCGGCGGACCGCGAGCGGTTCTGGGACTTGGACCCGACACGAACCAGGGCGCCTCTGCCGCTATCGTGCCGGTCTACGTGGCCACGTCCCGCGCGCGCATCGACGACCTCGCACTGCCTTATTCGGCCCAGCGCTCGCAGACGCTCAACTTCGCCCGCTTCGACATCGGCATTCCCCCGGGCCATACCCCCGGCGAGGTCGAAAAGACGGGGCGATCGCCCGATCCGGCCAGGCATTTCGTGGCACAGACCTATCAGCAGGTCCCCAACCGCAGGCAATTCATTGGCGAACTCGACGCGGCATTGGCCCAGCGCCCGCCGGAGAAGCGCGAGATCTTCATCTTCGTGCACGGCTACAATAACAACTTCGCCGACAGCGTCTTCCGGGCCGCCCAGATCGCGTATGACTACAATGTCAGCGCGGTAACCCTGCACTATGCCTGGCCTTCGGGCGGGGCTCTGCCGCTCTATGTCTACGACCGCGACAGCACCGTGGTGGGCCGCGGCGGGCTTGCCGAAACCATCGAGATCGCCGCGCAGACCAAGGCGAAGCGGATCATACTCGTCGGCCATTCGATGGGAGCCTATGTGGTGATGGAGGCGCTGCGCGAACTCGCCCAGACCGGACGCAAGCGCTACATGCAGCGCCTGGGCGGGGTCGTGCTGGCCGCCCCCGATATCGACGTCGACGCCTTCCAGAGCCAGGTTCGCGACATCGGGAAGCTGCCTACTCCCTTCGTCATCGTCGTCTCCCGCCGCGACCGCGCGCTCAGCGTCTCCAGGCGCATCGCGGGCGGGCATCCGCGCGTCGGCAGCGGCTCCGACATCGCCCTGTTGCAACAGGAGAACATCACGGTCCTCGACGCCTCCGACATCGACGGCGGCGCGCACAACATCTTCGCCAGTTCCCCCAGCATGATCGCCATCGCCGGACATGGCGGCCTGCTCCGCAGCTTCATCGAGGGCGACGAAGCCAGCACGGGCGAGACACTGCTCGCCGACAGCGGCAATGCCATCGAGGGAGCGGCAGCACTGGTGGTCTATCTTCCAAGCCGCATCCTCGGCGGCGTGGCGGTTGCGAGCGGCATTCGATGAGCGCGCCCGTTCCTCCCGCTCGACCAGACGGCCGCGGCCTGCCCTTCCTGTGGCTGCTGCTATTCGTATTGTGGGTGATCGTGAACTCGTCGCTGGCGCTGCCCGTCCTCGTCGCCGGCGCCATCGTTTCTCTCGCCATCGCCTGGATTTTCGCGCAGCGCGGCCCGGTATGGCACGTCAGGATCACGCCGCGCGCCGCCTGGCATTTCCTCGCCTACACCGGCGTCTTCTTCGCCGAACTGGTCAAGGCCAACCTCAACATGCTGCGCTACGTCTACTCGCCGCGCATCGATATCCGTCCCGGCATCGTCAAGGTGCACACGCGGCTCAGGTCCCCCATCGGACGCCTCGCGCTCGCCAACTCCATTGCCCTCACGCCGGGGTCGCTGGTGATGGATATCAGGGACGACACCATCTTCATCCACTGGCTCGACGTGAAGACGACCGCCCCCGACGAGGCGACCAGGTTGATCGTCGGCCCTTTCGAAAGGCACCTGGAGGCAACGTTTGGCTGACCTGCTGCTCCAGATCGCCGGCGTGCTGATCTTCCTTGCGATCGCATTCGGCGTGGCGAGGCTGGTGCTCGGCAGGACCGCGGTCGACCGCGTCGTGGCAATCGACACGCTGACGGTGATCTCGATCTCGCTGATCGCGCTCTATGCGCATCTATCCGGGCGTTTCGTCTATATCGACGTGGCGCTGGTCTACGGCCTGCTGAGTTTCCTCGCCGTGCTCGCCATCGCCCGCTTCCTCGAGAAGGGGCCGTAGCGATGCTCGAACTGCTCGTGCTCCTCGTCTGCGGCAGCATACTGGTCAGTGGCCTCCTGGCCGTCTGGCTCGACAACCTGATGCCCGCGATGGTGAGCGCCGGCCTTGCCAGCCTCTTCGCCGCCGTGTCCTACGTACTGCTCGCCGCGCCCGATGTCGCCATGGCCGAGGCAGCCATCGGTTCGGGCCTTTCGACGCTCATATTCCTCTATGCGATGCGCCGCACCGGCGGCGGAGGGGAATGACCATGGAGCTCATCGGCAGCATTCTCGTGCTTGCCGGCGCCTTCTTCCTGTTTTCGGCCGGTCTCGGCCTGCTGCGCATGCCCGACACCTTCACCCGCATACAGGCCGGCACCAAGGCCTCGACGCTCGGCAACGTCCTGGTGCTCGCCGGTCTCGGCTTCCTTCATCCAGACTGGGCACTCAAGCTCCTGGTCGTCGCCTATTTCGTCCTGATGACCAATCCGCTGTCCTCACATGCGCTTTCACGGGCGGCGCATGCGATCCGCACGCCGATGGCGCCATCGACGATGGTCGACGCCCTGCGCGAGGAGGACGAGGCCCGACGAAACGGAGATGCGCCATGACGAGGGCCCTGTCGCTGCTTGCGGTGCTGAGCTTCGGCGCCATCTTCGCCGGCGTCGTTCTCGGCTACGCCGAGCGCGACAGCCTGTCGGCGCTGGCGGAGCAATACCTGACCCTGGTGCTGCGCGACCTCGGTGCAGCCAATGTGGTGACCGGAATCCTGATCACCTATCGCGGCTTCGATACGCTCGGCGAGGTCGCCGTCCTGTTCATGGTTGCGGCAGGCGTCGGCCTGCTTCTGGCCGACAAAGGGGAAGCCTTGGCGCCCGCAAGTACCCAGCGCCGGCCGAGCGAACTGGTCGGCAACGGCGCCGAGATCATCTTGCCGCTGATCTTCGTGTTCGGCGCCTATGTCATCAAGAACGGCCACCTGTCGGCGGGCGGCGGCTTCCAGGGCGGCGCGGTGGTCGCCTCGGGCACGATGCTGCTGTTGCTCGCGCTGCCCGGAACCAGGGTCAACCACGCCTTCCTCGGCGTGACCGAATCCCTGGCGGGCGTGGTCTATGTCGGCATCGGCATACTTGGGGTGGCATTCGCTGCCGGCTTCCTCGACAGCCATCTTCTGCCGCTCGGCGAATTCGGAACGCTCGTCAGCGCCGGCACCATCCCGGTGATCTCGGCGCTGCTCGGCATCAAGGTCGGCGCCGAACTCAGCGTCATCATCGACCGTTTCCGCAACTGAGCGCGGGGGACCTCGCATGGACCTGCCGGTTTCCCACATCCTGCTGACGACGGGCTTCCTGCTGGTGCTGATCGGCATGTGGGGCATTCTTCGCCACCGTAACATCCTCCGCATCATCATCGGCTTCGGGCTGATCGATACCGGGCTGCATATGGTGATGGTGGCAACCGGCTATGTCACCGGCGGAACGGCGCCGATCATCGACGCGGCACTCGGCATCGACCAGGCGACGGCACGATCGGTCGATCCGGTGCCGTCCGCCCTGGTGGTGACGGCGATCGTCATCGGCTTTTCCGTCACCGCCATCATGCTCGCCTTCGCCATCCGCATCTACGACGCGAAGAAGACGCTCTCGATCGATGCGCTGATGGAGTCGAAATGGTAGAGGCGCTTCTCCAGCCGCTGAACATCTTCCTGCTCGGCCTGGGTGGCGGGTTCCTCATCCCGCTCCTCTACCGCATCTCAAAGTACCTGCCCGCGGTCGCCTTTGCGGTGGCGCTGGGCAGCATCACTGTCGTTTCGGGATACGGCTTCTGGGCAGTGCACAATGGCCAGCCGGCATTCGAGATTTTCACCGCCGGGGCGATGCCGCCTGTCTCGATCAATCTGCGACTGGGACCCTGGGAGGGCTTTTTCGCATTCTCGGTCAATGTCGCCGCCGTGCTCGGTGCCTGGCAGCTCTGGCCAAGGCTGCGTGACAGCTACCCGGCGCTGCTGCTCTATCTCATCCTGGTCATGGGCATCAACGGCATGGTGATGACCCGCGACCTCTTCAACCTGTTCGTCTTCCTGGAGATCGTCTCGATCGGCACCTACGGGCTGCTGGGCCTCGAGCGCGGCCCAGCGGCACTGGCGGCGAGCTTCAAATACATCATGGCCACGGTGCTCGCTTCGTCGTTCTTCCTGGTCGGCTCGGTGCTGCTCTACCATGTCACCGGCACGCTCAACATCGACGAAATGATCGCGCGGCGCGAGTTGATCGCCGGTCCCATCGGGATCACCGCTCTCAGCTTCGTGCTGGCTTGCCTGATCGTCGAACTGAAGCCGTTTCCGGCCAACGGCTGGGGGCTCGACGTCTACGAGACCGCGCCGGGCGGGATAGCTGCGCTTGTATCGGTTGGCGTGTCGGCAGGCGTCTTCTTTGCGCTGTTCAAGCTGCTGCCGCTGTTCGAGAACCAGCTCCTGCCGATCGCCGTCGCCGGCGGCGCGACCTTCCTGTTCTCCAACCTGATCGGACTGGCGCAGAACAACGTGCAGCGCATGCTGGGCTATTCCTCGATCGCCCAGATGGGGCTGCTGGCGATGGCGCTGGCGTTGCTCGAGCGGCGTGGAGCGACCGGCTCCATGCCGCTCGTCGTCGGTGGCCTGTTCTTCAACCACCTCTTCGCCAAGGCCGGGCTGTTTTGGCTTGCGGGCGCCGTGCGGCGGCAGGATATCAGCGGCTGGTCGGCCATCGCGGGTCGGCCGATGGCACAGCTGGTTCTCGCCGCCCTCGTCATCGCCATAGCCGGGCTGCCGCCCTTCCCCGCCTTCTGGGCGAAGTGGGAGCTGGTGGTACAGCTCGCCGCCGCCAAGGCATATCCGTGGATCGGGCTGGTTCTGTTCGGGTCGCTGCTTGAGGCGGCCTACATGTTCGGCTGGTTCAAGCAGGCGATGCGCGCCGCACCGGGCGAGCCGCCGGCCAACCTGCCCCTGCAGGGAATGGTCCCGCCTCTGGCCTGCGCGGTGCTGCTGGCGATAGGCGGATACCATGCCGCGCGCCTGGCAGGTGCTGCGTCGCTCTGGCTGTTTGCGCCGCTGATCGTCGGCGCACTGCTCTACGCCCTCGACTGGCTGCCGGCGCGGCTCAAATGTCTTTTGATGCTCCTGGCAGTGCTCGTCGTCGGCAGCTGGCTGGTCTCCGGTGCGACCGGCATGACCGGATTGTTCGCGACGCTGCTCATGGCCGGCGGGCTGGTCGTCGCCTCGGCGGCGCTTTACCGAAACGATGCTCGCAACGGCTATTATCCCTTGATGGCCGTCCTCCTGCTCGCCATCGCCGCGATGCTGCGCGCGCCAACCGGCCTCGAATTCTTCTTTTCCTGGGAACTCGCCACCCTCTCGTCCTACTTCATGATCGCGCAGGGCCGTAACGGCCACGTCCATGCGCTGCCCTTCCTCCTGTTCTCGCTCGTCTCTGCCTATTGCCTCTTGGCGGGTTTCGCGCTCGCCGAAGCGGCGAACGGCAGCCCCCTGCTCCAGGCCTTTCGTTCGGGCGGCCCCGATGCGGCCCCCGCCTTCGCGCTCCTGGCGCTCGGCTTCCTCATCAAGGCGGGCGCGATCGGCTTCCATGTCTGGCTGCCGGGTACCTATGCCGAAGCGGACGACGACTTTTCGGCGATGCTGTCGTCGGTGGTCAGCAAGGTCGCGATGTTCGGGCTGTTCATGGCCACCTATCTCGCCATCCGCTCGGAAGCGGGACTGGAGTTGGCGCATCTCCTGGGCTGGATCGGCATGCTGACGACGGTTGTGGGGGCAGCACTAGCCCTGCGCCAGGACGACGCGAAACGCCTGCTTGCCTATTCGAGCATGAGCCAGCTCGGCTACATCGTCACGGCAATCGCGCTCATGAGCCATCTTGGCTGGGTCACGGCCCTCTACCTCGTCGCCAACCACCTGATGGTCAAGGGCATCCTGTTCCTCGCCGTCGCGGGGGTTATCCTGCGCTGTGGCACGCGGCGGCTGGACGAACTCGGCGGTCTCGCCCGGCGCATGCCTTGGACATTCGTGACGGCAACGGTTGCGCTGGTGTCCATGTCGGGCCTGCCTCCACTGGCGGGCTTCGGCGGCAAATGGCTGCTCCTTGGCGCGATGGTCGATAGGGGCTGGTACGGGCTCGTGGCGCTGGGCATTGCCGCAACGCTGCTCGGCCTGCTCTACATGTTCCGCCTAGGCCGCGCCCTGTTCTTCGGTACGCCGGGACCTGCCACGGAAGGCGCCCGCGAGGCTCCCGCACAACTGTTGCTGCCGCAAATCGTCCTCGTGGCCGCGATCCTCGCGCTGTCGTTCCTGCCGAAGCTGTTCATGGAACCGATCTCGGCCGCCATCGACCCCTACTTTGCCACGACGCTGGTCTGGCAGGGCATGTCGCTCGAGATGATCTACGGATACTGGAACCCGGTGCCCGTCATGGCAGCGTCGGTTGCGGCCGCGGCCATCCTGCTGGGTCTTTTCTGGGCGTTCTACCGGTTGCGCCACGAACGGGCCTGGACGACGCCGAGCTTCGCCGCCTTCGGCCAATCGGCTCTGGCGACCCTCACGCCTCCGCTTGCGACAAGCTTCTGGAACGGCTGTTCCGGTTTGGCGCTAGGGGCGGCGTCGACCATGCGCAGGATCTACACCGGCGACGGCCAGTTCTACGCGCTGCTGGTGCTGCTCTACGTCGTCGCCCTCTATCTAGCCACGCGCCTTGCCTGAGATCGCGGCGGATCAAGCGATCGACTCAGGTGGCCGGGGTCTCCGCATCGATCTTCATGTCGAACTTCTGCGTATCGACCGGCTTGGGCTTGCGCAGGCTGACCTCGTCATCGGAGATCTCCCCGAACACGGCGCGCGCCGCGGCGGTGATGTTGTGGATCGTGTTCTCGATGTCCTCGCGGCTGTGGAGCGGGTGGGTCGCGACCATCACCGTGCGGTTGAGGATGTCGAGCGAGCGGGCGCAGAGGTCGTCGGGATAGGTGGTGCGGCATTCGGCATTGGCCGGCATGGAATACGGATCCATCGCCGGGTGAGCGGCGCCCTTGCGCATCAACACCTGGTCCCATTCGGTGAAGGTGTGGCGGCCGGTCTTGCCGGCAATCACGCTCGGGAAAATCCGCGTGAAGCGCTCCGCCGTATCCGCCGATGGGAAAGTGAACATGACCTGGGTCGAGCAATCGTAGTCAGGACTGTTCATGGGCGTCGGTTTGAGTCCGAGGTTCCCAAGGGGTGCCACGCCGGCCAGGATCGCCTTCTTCTCCGCCCTCATGGCGCCGATCATGGCGTCCAGGCGGTCGAGTTGGACGTTGAGCATCGCCCCCATGATCTCGGAGGCGCGTGCGCCGTTGCCGGCGAACGGCGCGTCGTCATGGTTGCGGCCGTGCCAATAGAAATGGCAGGGGTCGATGGCGCAGCGTACCCGCTCGACGATCTTGTCGTCGTTGACGGCCACGCCTCCGCCTTCGCCGCAGGTCATGTTCTTGTAGTAGTTGAAGCTGAATGCACCGATATGGCCGATGGAGCCGAGCTTGCGGCCCTCATACGAGCCGCCGACGCCCTGGCAGGTGTCCTCGATGACGATCAGGTTGCGGCGCCCGGCAATCTCCATGATCGCATCCATGTTGCAGGCCGCGCCCCACATGTGGACCGGGATGACGGCCCTCGTCCTCGGGCCGACCGCGGCCTCCATCGCGGCGGGATCGATCGTGATGGTCTCGTCGACGTCGACGATCACGGGTATCGCGCCGACCGTCAGCACGGAGGTCGCGGTCGCCATATAGGTATGGGCGGGGATGAGCACCTCGTCGCCCGGACCGACGCCCACGCCGATGAGTGCGGCTGCCAGCGCGTTGCTGCCGCTCGCGCAAAGCGCGAAGTGCTTGACGCCGAGATAGTCCGCATAGCGCTGTTCGAACCGGTCGCATTCGCCGCCGACGCCGTAGCGGAACAGCGCGCCGGAGCGGATCACCTTGGCGATGGCGTCGATTTCTTCCTGGCCGGCGACGTACATGGCTGCTGTTCCCTTCTGGTTGGGGGATGGCCGCTAGGGCTATTGAGTGGGGGCTTGCGCACCGCGGCTGCCGAGGCGCGCGATTTCCCGCTCGAGGTCGATCAGGTCCTTGCCGCCCGCCATCTGCGCCAGCAGTTCGTCGCGGGTGACCTCGTCCTTGCGGTAGGTGCCTATGGTGCGCCCACGGTTGAGCAGGGTGAAGCGGTCGCCCACGACATAGGCGTGGTGAACGTTGTGCGAAATAAAGACGACGCCGATGCCGCGCGAGCGGGCCTCGGCGATGAGCTTCAGCACCACCGATGCCTGGTGGACGCCGAGTGCTGAGGTCGGCTCGTCGAGGATCAGGATCCGTGCGCCGAAGAAGACGGCTCGGGCGATCGCCACGCATTGCCGCTCGCCCCCCGACAGCGTCCCGACCGGCTGGTCGACGTCGCGGAGGCGGATTCCCATCTCTGCCATCGCCGACAGTGCCGTACGCCTCATCCGGTTGATGTCTAGGGTGCGAAACGGGACAAAACCCTTCTCCGGCTCGCGGCCGATGAAGAAATTGCGCGCCACGCTCATCAGCGGCACCAGCGACAGATCCTGGTAGACGGTGGCGATGCCGAGATCGAGCGCATCCTTCGGCGAGCGGAACACCACCGCCTTTCCGTCGACCAGGATCGTGCCGCGGCTCGGGCGATGCACGCCGGACAAGAGCTTGATGAGGGTCGACTTGCCCGCACCGTTGTCACCGAGCAGGCAATGCACTTCCCCGGGCTCCAGGTCGAAGGAGACGTCCCTGAGGGCCACCACCTTGCCGAAGTAGCGGTCGACGTCGCGCAGTTCTACGAGCGGCGGCGGCATCAGCGGCTCTCCGTGACGCGCCTGAGCACGTAGCTGTTGAAGAGCACCGCGATCACCATCATCAGGCCCATGAACAGCTTGAACCAGTCGGTATCGACCCCGGTGTAGAAGATGCCCATCTGGACGAGCCCGAAGATGAGCGAGCCGAACATGGCGCCCACGGCCGAACCGTAGCCTCCGGTCAGCAGCGTGCCGCCGATGACGGCGGCGATGATCGCCTCGAACTCCTTCTGCGTGCCCCGCAGCGTGTCGGCGGAGCCGGCGGTGAGCACCTGGATCGCGGCAAAGAGCGTCGCCGCACAGGCCGTGCAGATGAACAGGATGATCTTGGTCCGCGCCACCGGCACGCCGAGATTGCGTGCCGCGTTTGCATCGCCGCCGCAGGCGTAGATCCAGTTTCCGAACCTGGTGCTCGACAGCACGAAGGCCGCGGCAATTGTCAGCAGAATCCACCACAATATGCTGATCGGCACGCCCGTGATGCTTGGCTGGCCGTCGGCGCGCAACCCGATCACCCCGATTCTGGCGAGCCACGCCACGACATCCTGGCCGATCGCGGTGGAGAAGAAAGGCGCCAGCCAGTCGCCGGCCGAATGCTCATGCAGACCCGATACCTGGGTGCGCCCGGTCAGCAGGCGCGTCAGCCCCAGGGTCAGCCCGCGCAGGATGAACAGGCTGCCGAGCGTGACGATGAAGGACGGCAGCTTGGTCCGCACGACGACCAGGCCGTTGAGATAGCCGACCGCCACTGCAACCGCGAAGGCGAGCAGGATCGTCGCCCAGACCGGCCAGCCCCACATGACTGCCGGGATGGTGATCACGATGCCGGCAAAGCCGATCATCGACCCCACGGAAAGATCGAACTCGCCGGCGATCATCAAGAGCGTGACGGCGACGGCGAGGATGCCGAGTTGGGCCGAGACCTCCAGGAAGTTGACGATGCCCTTGGCGCTGAACAAGCCGCTGTCGCCGGCCGTGACGATGAAGAAGGCCAGCACCAGAAGCGTGCCCGCGACAGAGCCGAGTTCCGGCCGAGCCAGAAGCCGGCGCAGCCAGTGCACCTCCCGCAGGCCTTCGTCGCCGACTGTGGGGTTTGCGGTCAAAGGGTCCTCGAACGTGTGGGGACGGCGGTGGGCGCCGCCCCGCTACTCCCTAGCGCTTGCCCTGCTTGGCGAGGTCGATCACCGACGCCGCATCGGCCTTGGTGACGAAACCCGGACCGGTGGGATAGTCGGCGATCGGCGACAGCTTGTACCTCGCCTTGAGGTCGAGCATGACCACAGGGACATAGCCCATGAGATATTGCTGGGCATCGATGCCCCATTCGACATTGCCATCTACGATCGCCTGCAGGATGCCAGGCGACAGGTCGAAGGTGCCCAGCTTGACCTTACCCTTGAGGCCGAGCTCGTCGAGCGCGGCAAGCGCCGGTTCGGTAGCGGTCGGGCCGCAGCCCAGCATGAACTCGACGTCGGCATTGGTCTTCAGATAGGCCAGCACGCGGCTCTTCATCTCGGTCGGATCGATGACGCCCTGGAGCACCGGCACCTCGACGCCGAGCCCCTTGGAGAAGCCGTTGCAGCGGTCGTCCAGGCTCGAATTGCCGACTTCCTGGTTGATGCAGACGGCTTTCTTCACGCCGAGCTTGGCGACGCGCTCGCCGGCCGTCACGCCCGCCTCATATTCCGACTGGCCGAGGTAAAGCAGGCCGCCGAGTTCCTTGGTCAGCTTCGAGCCGCCCGAATCCACCACGATCACCGGAATGCCCGCAGCCACCGCTTCCTTCACCGGCCCGCTGAGGGCTGCAGCGTCCGGAATCGAGACCACGAGGCCGTCCGGCTTCGATGCGGTCGCCGCATCGATCAGCTGCGCCATCTTCACCATGTCGAACGTCTCGGGCGACAGATACTCCGCCTTGACGCCGAGCGCCTTGGCGGCGTCGTCCATGCCGTTCTTGACCACCGACCAGTAGGGGTCGCCGCTCTGGCCGTGGGTCACGAACACGATGCGGGTCTCGGCGGCGGCTGCAGATGCAAGCCCCGCAAGCATCGCCAGTCCCAACATGAATTTCGCAAGAAAGCGCATGCTGTCCTCCCATTGTTTCCAAAGGCAGTCACGCGACGCGACCTCGAGGGTCGTGCGGGCGCGGGCATTCCGCGCGTATCCCGGTTGTTGCGACCATAGCACCCGGCCCCGTTGTGCGCGAGGCCGGGGGCATCACCCCCTCCTTCCTCAAATCGGCTGATGCCAGCTCTTGCTACCGCGCCGCGCTGCCGTCGTGCCGACCCGAAACTAGTGGTCATGGCCGGAAGTGGAGCGACGTCAGCCCCTTGGTCTAGACGCAATGGCGTCGATGATCTGCTGCTTCCGGCTGCATCCGTAGTGAGTTTCTTGCCAAGCCACCGGACGACCATACTGTGTATTGGATTTTCCTGGCATGGAACAATCTTTCCGATCACTTGCTAGTGCCATGAGAAGATCCAGAGTTTCTCCCCAAGTCGAAGAATAGCTAGGTTTATTGCTGGCCAAGTTTACAACGATTTCACCATTCAGCTGCATCCTGCCGGTGGGGAACTATTCGGGGGAGCGGGCACGACATGGCGGGAGGCAGCCAGCATCAGCCAAGGTCCGGGCATCAGGCGCTTGCGCATAGTCTGATGCGCAAGACCGTTGCCTCATATGCGATCGCCTTGCTGCTCGTGGCGTCCCTCGCAACTGCCAGCTTCTTCCTCCTGAACTCGGTGATTTCGGCCAATGTGCAGAAGGCGGCGCTGATCGAGCTTGGTGCCCGCCAGCAATTGCTGACGCAGCGGATGCTCACCGCGGCGACGGAGGCTCAGGTCGCCTATGTGCAGTGGACCCGCACCACCGCGCGCCAGAGCCTGCGGGTCGCGCTCAACGAGTTCCTGGCCAATGAAAGGCTGATGCTCAATGGCTCCTCCGATCCCAGGTCGCCGCTCTACGGGCTTGAGCTGTCCGACAGTGCCCTCCAGATGTTCAACGAACCGCCGGGTCAGATCAGGGCTTCGACGGACGCGCTCAGATCTAACGTCGATGCCTTCCTCAACGAGCTACCGACGCAGGTAGGCTCGAACGAGTCTTCGGAGGCAGTCACCTATTACACCGCCCTGAAGCTCTACGTCGTCGAGAAGAGCCGGCGCGAATATGACAACCTGACCCGGCTGTTTTCGTCAGAGGCGGCGGAAAAGGGCGCGATCGTCGAGAAGGTCCACATCACCGTCTTCGTGCTGACCTTGCTGCTGCTCGTTGCCGAAGCGTTGCTGATCTTCCGGCCACTGGTGCGCAGGGTCGTGTCGGGCACCAGCGAACTTCTGGTTGCCCGTGACCAGATGGCCTTCGCGGCCAACCACGACGCGCTGACCGGACTCTACAACCGGGCCTTCCTCAAGGACTTCATCGGCCAGGCGCTGGCTGGCGCACGGCGCCGGGGTGAAAAGATGGCCGTGATCCGCATCGATCTCGACCATTTCAAGGACGTCAACGACACCTTTGGACACGCCGCAGGCGACGCCGTACTCGTCGAGACGGCCAGGCGCCTTCTTGCGAGCCTGCGCGAGTCCGACGTTTGCGTCCGTGTCGGCGGCGACGAGTTCACCGTCATACTCAACGACATGGGCGACGGAAACGGCGTGATCGAGGTCGCTGCCCGTATCGTCGCGGCCCTGAAGGAACCTCTCGAGTTCGGCGGCGCCCAGATCAGGCCGAGCGCCAGCGCCGGAGTCGCCATGTTCAGCGAGGGCGCCACGGACATCGACGAAGTCATGGTGAACGCCGACCTCGCCCTTTACCAGGCAAAGACCGACGGGCGCGGCAGCTACAGGCTCTTCGGCACGGCGCTGCGCGCAATGTTCGAGGAACGGACAAAGGTCGAGCGGGAGTTGCGGGAGGCGATCGCCGCGGAAGCGTTCGACGTTCATTTCCAGCCCCAGGTCTCGCTCTACGACGGCCGTGTCATAGGGGTGGAGGCACTGGTGCGCTGGCAGCACGCCGGACGCGCGATCTCGCCCGCCGAGTTCCTGCCGGTCGCCGAAAAGGCCGGCCTCATGCCCGGGCTCGGGCGCATCGTGTTCGACAAGGCGATCCGCACGGCGGTGGCCTGGCGCCGCGCCGGTATCGAATTCGGGAGCCTTGCGCTCAACGTTTCCGGCCAGGAACTGCGCGAGCCCGACTTCGCGGTCCATCTTCTCGCCACCTTGCGCCGCAAAGGCCTGCCGACACGGATGGTGGCGCTGGAGGTGGTCGAGTCCGTGATGCTGGACGACGATGAAGATGGCATCAGGCAGACGCTGAACCAACTGCGAAAAGCCGGTATCCGGCTCGAACTCGACGATTTCGGTACCGGTTACGCGTCGCTGTCGCACATCAGTGCCGAGCAGATAGACCGGCTGAAGATCGACCGCCGCTTCGTGCGCGGCATCGACAAGAACGCCGCCAATTCGAAGATCGTCAAGGCGATCATCGAGTTGTCGCGCGGTCTCGGCATTGCGATCGTGGCAGAAGGCGCCGAAAGCGAGGTCGAGCTCGCCTGCCTGCGCCAGCTCGGCTGTCCGGCCGTGCAAGGCTACGGCATCGCCCTTCCGATGCCGGCGGATCAGGCAGCTGTTTGGCTCACCTCGCGCCGCAACGCAGCCCGGGCGAATACCCGAGTGGCCTGACGGCGCCTGCAATCGATCCGGATAGGCAGTGCGGGCCAGACTGGCACCGATAGCGCCGTCTTATCCCGCGCATAGCGAATGACGATTGGACATCGCCGCGAGCGGGCCGGATACCGGCTCAAGGTCGCGCGATGATCTCGACGGCCTGTCAGAATGCCCCCAAAAGTGAAGGAGCTGTGATGCCGCAGCCGCTCGTCGCCGTCACGACCGATGTCAAGCTGTTCGAAAACTACACCTGGCATGCCGCCCCCCAGCAATATCTGGAAGCGGCGATCACCGCCGCCGGTGTCCTGCCGGCGCTCGTGCCCTCGTTCGGCGAAAGGCTCGATCCCGACGCCCTGCTCGACCGGGTCGACGGCGTCCTCCTGACCGGTTCCAGGTCCAACGTGCATCCATCGCTCTATGGCGCGGAGGCCACGGAGGCCAACGGCCCCTATGACCGCGCCCGCGACGACACCGCCATGCCGCTGATCCGCAAGGCGATCGAGCGCGGCGTGCCGCTGCTCGCCATCTGCCGCGGCCTTCAGGAGCTGAACGTGGCGCTCGGCGGCACCCTCGCGACCGAGATACAGGAGCGCCCCGGCGCCATCGATCATCGCGCTCCTCAGAGCGACAGGCAGGACGACCGCTTCGCCATCCCGTCACCATCGGCGCGGGCAGTTGCCTGGCACGCGTGTTGGGCGCCGGTAGCGCCGACGTCAACTCCGTCCATCGCCAGGCAATCGACCGGCCGGGCAGCCGGTTGCAGGTCGAGGCCGTCGCGGGGGATGGTACGATCGAGGCGGTTTCGGTCACGGATGCGCCAGCTTTCGCGCTCGGCGTGCAGTGGCACCCCGAATACTGGGTACATTCGGACACGACGTCCCAGAAGATCTTCCGGGCCTTCGGCGATGCCACGCGCGACTACGCGGCAAGCAGGCCCCGCCGCTAACACCTCCCTTTCATATCGCCTTCCAGGCGACATCGCCCTGACGCGGCGGCACGCGTCCGGGCACTGGATCGACCGGACACCTGCCTGCTATGGCTCGGGCGGGTTGTCCGCGGGCTGCTCATTGGATCGCCAGCGGATGGCCTTCGGCAGCCTCCGCTCCCAAAATCGATAAAAATTCTTTATATGCCAAATACCAAATGACGATTGGACATTCGGGCTCCGCAACGCGGAAATACGGCATTCTTAGCGTACAGGAGCTGAAATGACCGACCGCAAACTTTACCTGAAATTCGTCGATGCGGACGTGACGGGTATCATTACGCTTTATTGGGACAATGCTCCCGAGACCTGCAAGGCTCTCTGGGGTGCGCTTGAGAAGCCGATCCAGTGGCCTGCGACCCACGCCATGTTCTCGGGCCCCGAGATCATGATGGGCCTGCCCGAGGAAGCCCGCAACTTCGACCCGACCAAGATCCCGCCGGAAAACCAGACCGTGCTTCCGGAAGTTGGCGAGCTGCTGTGGTTCTACCAGCCGAAGAACTTCTTCAAGATCGACCCGACCGAGTTCTGGGAAATCGGCCTGTTCTACGGCGTCGGCGGCCGCACCTTCGGCCCGACCGGTTGGATTTCCTGCACCTATTTCGGCAAGATGACCGAGAATCTCGAGGGCATCGCCGAACAGTGCCGCCTCATCCGCAAGGAAGGCGCCAAGGTGGTGGAGATCGGCCGCCTGGCTTGATCGACCTCATTTACTGCAACCTCAAATCCGTAGGGGAACTTCAATGAAATCCAGGTTCAGTATCGCCGTTCTCGGCACGTCCATCCTCGCGCTGGCGGCAAGCGCCGCCGGTGCCCAGGACAAGACGCTCGTCATCAATTCCTTCGGCGGCGCCTATGAGGCCGCCCACAAGAAGTGCATCATCGAGCCCTTCGAGCAGGCGACGGGAGCCAAAGTCCAGATCGTGACCGCCTACTCCTCCGATGCCTTCGCCCAGCTGCGCGCCCAGAAGGCAGCGCCGCAATTCGACGTCATCAACTTCTCGGGCGGCCAGGAGATCGTTGGCGCCTCGGAAGGCCTGCTAGCCCCGATCGACGCTACCAAGATCAAGAATGCCGGCGACCTCTACGACTTCGCCAAGGCCAACCTCGCCAAGGGCGAAGGCCCGGCCTATTCGATCGCCGCCATCGGCCTCGTCTACAACAGCGAGAAGGCACCCAAGGCCCCGTCCAGCTGGAAGGACCTGCTCGACCCGGCAGTCGGCGAACACCTCGTGCTCACCGACATCTCCAACGGCTACGGCATGCTCGGCTTCCTGATGCTCAATCAGGTCGAGGGCGGCACTCTCGACAACATCCAGCCGGGCCTCGACGCCATAGGCAAGCTGCTCGAGGGCGGCGCGATCGTCGTCTCCAAGTCGCCGGAGATCCAGCAGGAATTTGCCCAGAACGATGCCTGGCTCGCCCCCTATGCGTCGGACTACGCCTTCACCCTGCGCACCGCTGGCCTACCGGCGAAGTTCGTCCAGGGCGCCGAAGGCACCCCGGCGAGCTACATCACGACCAACCTCGTCGCCAACCGCCCGAACCAGGACCTGGCGCTGCAGTTCATCGACATGTCGATCTCGGCTTCGGCCCAGACCTGCTTTGCCGAAGCGCTGCGCTACACGCCGACCAACTCCAAGGCCGAGCTTGCGCCTGAGGTTGCAGCCGATGTCGCTTACGGCGAAGAAGGCGTGAAGGGCCTGATCCGCTTCGACCCGGCCAAGATCGAGGCCAATCGCGCGGCCTGGGTGGAGGCCTGGAACAAGGCAATCGCCAAGTAATATTCGACGTCAGGAGAGCGGGTTCCGTGAGCGACCGTACTGAAAACCTCTTGCTGGTCCTTCCGGGCCTGCTGCTCCTCGCGCTGGCATTCTTCCTGCCAATCTTCCAGATGCTGGCGCTTTCGGTGTCGGGCCCTGGCGGCCCGACACTTGACCACTTCGCCCGTTTCCTCGGCGACTCCTTCTATCTTGGCGTGCTGTGGCGCACGGTGAAGCTGTCGCTGATCATCACCGCGATCTGCGCCGTCATCGGTTTCCCGCTCGCCTACATCATGGCCCGCGTCGGCCCGACGCTGCGGCTGTGGCTGGTGATCATGGTCATCCTGCCGCTGATGACCAGCGTCGTCGTGCGCACCTTCGGCTGGATGGTGCTGCTCAACCGCTCGGGCCTGATCCCGCAGCTTTTCCGCGACCTCGGTCTCGCCGGCCGCAGCTTCAACCTAATGCAGACCGAGACTGCCGTCGTCATTGGCATGGTCCAGGTGCTTCTGCCCTTCATGACGCTCTCCATTCTCGGCGTGGTCACCCGCATCGACCCTCGCCTCGAGGAAGCCGCGCGCACCATGGGCTGCTCGTTCCTGCGCACCATCGGCTCGGTCGTGCTGCCGCTGTCGCTGCCTGGCATCGTCGCCGGTTCGCTGCTCGCCTTCACGCTCTCGGCCAGTTCGTTCGTGACGCCGAATCTTTTGGGCGGCGCCCGCATCCAGGTGCTTGCCTCCTCGATCTACAATTCGGTGACCCAGACGCTCGACTGGCCCTTCGCTGCGGCCCAGGCCGTCATCCTCTTCGTCGGCGTCATCCTGGTGCTGATCCCCTACATCAAGCTCACGGGGCGTTCCGATGGTTAAGGCTGTCCCCACCTGGGTTCGCGTTGCGGCCGTCGCCTTCATCGCGCTGACCGCGCTGCTGCTGCTCGCCCCGCTGGTCGTCGTGGTGGGCGCGTCGCTGACCGCCAACCAGTTCGTCAGCTTCCCGCCGCAGGGCCTGTCGCTGATGTGGTACGAGAAGGTGCTGTCCTCGCCTGAGTATCTGAGCTCCGGCCTGGTCAGCCTGATCGTCGCGCTTCTCGTGACGGTGACGGCCACCCTTGTCGGCGGTGCGGCAGCGATTGCCATTCACCGCAAGCAGTTGCCGGGCTCGCAGGTCCTTGCCTCGCTGTTCCTGTCGCCGCTGGTGCTGCCGACGATCATCTACGCAATCGGCATGCTGATGTTCTGGAGCGCGGTCGTCGGCCCGGTGTCGTTGCCGGTCCTGTGGATCAGCCACACCGTCATTGCGATGCCCTACGTCATCCGCACCACGCTTGCCGTGCTGTCGGAATCCAACCCCTTCCTCGAGGAAGCGGCGCGGACCATGGGCGCCAACCGCATGCAGCGCCTGTGGCTGGTGGTGGTGCCGCAATGCGCCCCGGGCCTGGCGGCCGGCGCCTTCTTCGCCTTCAACATCTCCTTCGACGAGGCCGTGCTGTCGCTCTTCCTGCGCAAGCCCGGCATGACAACCCTGCCGGTACAGATCTACGGCCAGCTGGAATTCAGCCCCGATCCATCGGTGGCCGCGGTGTCCTCGATCATGATCGCCCTGACCATCGTGCTGATCCTGGTCATCGACCGGCTGCTCGGCATCAAGAAATTCGCGAGTGCTTGACCATGTCCAATGTCCGGCTTGAAGACATCAAGAAATCCTTCGGCAACGTGAAGGTGCTGCACGGCATTTCGCTCGACATCGCCTCCGGCGAGTTCGTCAGCCTGCTCGGCGCCTCCGGCTGCGGCAAGACCACGCTTCTGCGCACGGTCGCCGGCCTCGAAAGCGTCACCTCCGGCGCCATCGCCATCGACGGACAGACGGTTACCGACCTGCCGCCGGAGAAGCGTGACATCGCCATGATGTTCCAGTCCTATGCACTGCTGCCGCATCTGAGCGTCGCCGAGAACGTCCGCTTTCCGCTCAGGATGCGCGGCATCGGCTCGCGCGAGGAGCAGGCCGAGCGCGTCAAGGCAGCCCTAGAGACCGTGCAGCTCGGCCATCTCGGCGAGCGCAAGCCGCGCCAGCTCTCGGGCGGCCAACAGCAGCGCGTGGCGCTCGCCCGCGCCATCGTCTCCAAGCCGAAAGTGCTGTTGCTCGACGAGCCGCTGTCCAACCTCGACGCCCGCCTGCGCGAGGACATGCAGGTCGAGCTGATCGAGATCCACAAGCGCCTCGGCCTGACCACGCTGTTCGTCACCCACGACCAGGAAGAGGCGCTCAGCCTCTCCGACCGTGTCGTGCTTCTCAATGCCGGCCGCGTCGAGCAGCAGGGCAGCCCCGCCGAGATCTACATGAAGCCGGCGACCGAGTTCGCCTCGAACTTCCTCGGCTCGGCCAACATCATCCCAGTCACCATCGAGTCCAGCGACGCGGGTCCGGTGGCCGTTCTCGCCGACAGGCAACGCCTGAAGCTGCAGCCGAGCGAGCCAGTTCGCGGGCCGGCGCGGCTGGTGCTGCGCCAGGAGGACATCGCCATCGGCGAGGCGGGCGACATCCGCAGCGAAGTGCGCACCCGGGTCTATCTCGGCGCCCGCAACCGCTACGTACTGGTGCTGGCCGGACAGCCGGTCCGGGTGCTGAGCGGCAACGACCAGGCATTCGGAAGCGGTGAGGCTGTTTCGTTGTCGATCGATCCGGCACGCATCCGCGTCATCGCCAACTGACCAACTGATCCAACCCAACGACAAGACGGAAATGGAGCCGACTATGAGCGGGTTTGAAACGCGTCTATTCATCAATGGCAAGTTCGTCGAAGGTCAGGGCGAAGCCCAGCAGGCCTACGAACCGGCGACCGGCCAGCCGCTGGCCTCGGTGAAATCGGCCACGCCGGCGCAAATCGACGAAGCCGTGCGCATGGCCAGCCAGGCCTACAAGGGCTGGTCGCGCACCACGCCCAAAGAGCGCAGCCGCGCCCTGTTCGCTATCGCCGATGCGGTCGAGGCCAAGGCCGGCGTGCTGGCGCCGATCGAGTCGCGCAATGCCGGCAAGCCGCTGCGCTACGTCTATGCCGGCGAACTTGCCAATGTCGCCGACGTCTTCCGCTTCTACGCCACCGCCGTGCGCAACATGCCGGCGACCGCCGCCGGCAACTACCGCAACGCCCAGCGCACCAGCGTCATGCGCCGCGACCCGATCGGCGTCGTCGCCCAGATCGCACCGTGGAACTATCCGCTGCTTATGGCCGCCTGGAAGATCGCGCCGGCGATCGCCGCGGGCAACACCGTCGTCATCAAGCCTTCCGAGCACACGCCGCTCAGCCTTCTGGCGCTGGCCGAGATCTTCGCCGAACTGCTTCCGGCGGGCGTGGTGAACGTCGTGCTGGGCAACGGTCCCGACATCGGCAACGCGCTGATCTCGCACGACCTCGTCCGCATGATCTCGCTGACCGGCGATGTCGGCACCGGCCGCGCCGTGCTGCGCGCCGCCGCCGGCAACATGATCAAGCGCACCCATCTCGAGCTCGGCGGCAAGGCTCCCGTCATCGTCGCTCCCGACGCCGACCTCGACAGCCTGGTCGAAACCCTGCGCGAGGCGAGCTTCTACAATGCCGGCCAGGACTGCACCGCCGCCTGCCGCGTCTTCGCCCATCGCGACATCGCCGACGAACTGACCGACCGTCTCGCCGCGATGATCGGCACGCTGGTCTATGGTGCGCCCGAGCGCGACGACGTCGAGTTCGGTCCGCTGATCACCGCCCGCCAGCGCGACCGCGTCGCCGGCTTCGTCTCGCGCGCCCATGACAATGGTTGTGACATCATCGCCGGCGGCACCGTGCCCGACCAGCCTGGCTTCTTCCACGCCCCGACGCTGGTGGCGGCACCCATCGAAGCCGAGATCGTGCAGGAGGAAGTCTTCGGCCCGGTGCTCAGCATCACCCCCGTGGATTCCGTCGAGACCGCGCTCGACTGGGCCAACGCGTCGGAATACGGGCTCGCCTCGTCGGTGTGGTCGCGTGACCTCAAGACGGCCGCCTCGGTTGCCGACCGTCTCGAATATGGCGTTACCTGGGTCAACACCCACGGCTCGTTTGCCACCGAGATGCCGCATGGCGGCATGAAGAACTCGGGCTATGGCTCGGACCTGTCGATGCAGTCGCTGCTCGAATACACGCAGGTGCGCCACGTCATGACCCAGGCCTGAGCCACCGGGTCCGCAACATGGTGCCTGCACGCTTTTCTGGTAGAAGGTACGCCATGCGTATCCTCGACCTGAACACCTTCCTCGTGCTGGCACGCAACCGCCACTTCGGGCGCACCGCCCAGGAGCTGAACACGACGCAGCCGGCCATCTCGACCAGGCTGGCTGCGCTCGAAGCCGAGTTCGGCTGCCGGCTGGTGCATCGCGGCGACCGCGAGTTCCGGCTGACGCCGGAAGGCGAGCGGGTGCTTCAGGTGTTTCAGGAGATCATCGAGAACCTGCAGGACCTGCGCGGCGAGCTCAAGCAGGGCTATCGTTCCGCGACCACCACCATCCGCATCGGCGTCATCGACTCGGTCGCCTCCACATGGATGCCGCAACTGGTGGAGTCGCTGCGCGAAGAGGCGCCCAATCTCAGGATCGAGCTTACGGTCGAGTCGACTACCGCCCTGGTCGAGCACATGGAAAAGGGCAAGTTCGACCTGATCTTCTGCCTCGACCCGGCCATCGGCGACGGCTTCCGCAGCTTTGTCGCCTGCGTCTGGCAGATGACCTGGGCCGGCTCGCCCAAGCTCGTCCAGCAGGGCCAGACCTACAGCGTTGACGAACTGTCGCGCATGCCGATCGTCACCTTTCCGAAGGACACCCCGCCCTACCGCCAGATCGCGCCATACTTTCAGGACGAGCGCGTTCTGGCCTCGAAGATGACGAGCTCCAACTCGCTCTTCGCCATCATCAATCTTCTGATCGACGGCTTCGGCGTGGCAGCCCTGCCCACCGTCACCATCGAGCGCGAGCTGAAGCTCGGCCTGCTGCACCAGATGGACGTGGCCAAGTGGTTCCCGCCGATGCCGATCATCGCGACATACCAGTCCTCGACCCACCAGAAGATCATCCAGCTGGTGGCCGAGCATGCCCGCCAGAGCGCGAGCGCCTTCTGCGCCCGCTCACGGCCGGGAACTGCCTGGACCACAGAGACCTCGCCGACGCTCAGCCTGTCCGCAGCCGAGGGATAGCCGAACTCAATCCGAGCTCAGCGCACGTCTGAGGGCCGATTTCCAGCCGACGATGAAGTCGGCCGAGATGCGCGCCTGCGGAACCATGGCGTCGAAGCCATGATAGGCGCCGGGCACCACCGACATCTCGACCGGCACGCCGGCCTCCATCAGCCGCGCCGCGAAGCTCATCGCTTCCTGGGCGACAAGGTCGAGCGTGCCGACGCCGATCCAGGTGGGCGGCAGGCCGCCGAGATCCGCAGCGCGCGCGGGCACTGCCTCTGCCGGTGCGCTGTCCATGACAGGCTTGTGCCCCAGCACCGAGGTCCAGCCGAAGGCGTTGGACTGCCAGTTCCAGATGAACCGGCCGACATGGGCCGGCGGCGTGAGAAGTGCTGTGCGATCGTCGAGCATCGGATAGCGCAGCAGCTGGAAGCGGATCGGCAATTCGCCGCGGTCGCGCGCCCTCAGCGAGACGGCGGCGGCCAGACCGGCGCCGGCGCTTTCGCCCATCACGGCGATGCGCTGCGGGTTAATGCCGAGTTCCGCGGCCGATCCGTGCAACCATTCGAGGGCGGCATAGGCATCGTTCAGCCCGGCAGGGAACGGATGCTCGGGCGCCAGGCGATAGTCGACCGACACCACGAGTGCTCCCAGCTCCGCCGACAGCTGCTGCAACTCGGTGATCGCGACCTCGGGCTTGCCGACGACCAGCCCGCCGCCATGGATATGCAGGATCGCCGGCTTGTCCGGACGCTGCGGCGCCGGGTCGAGAACGACGACCCGCAGCCGAGGATTGCCTTCACCGCCCAAGATATATCGATCCGTCGGCTGGATCGCCGGCGCAGGCAGCGCAGGCGGGAACTGGGCGCTGCGGACTGCCTGGAGATTGTCCATGCCGAGATCGAGCGGCGGGATCTGCTCGAGGATCGGGCGGAGTTCGGGGTCGACCAGATTGATCGGGTCGACCGAGGTGGCCGCCGGCGGGCTCAGCGGCGCCGCGGTTTCGGCCAGGGCATCGATCGTGAGCATGAGGGCGGACAAGGACATGGCGGCGAATTCCCTACGATTGAGGCGCATGTTGGTTTCCCTGGTGTTTGAGAGGATTGGTTACCGTCCGGACTTGCCGGGGAGCAGGATGAAGCCGGCAGCCGCACCGGCGAACAGGATCGCGGCAGCCGTGGTGAAGGCGCTGGCATGGATATCGAGCGGCGCTGACGCACCAGCTGTGGCGACCGCCAGGATCACGGCCAAGACCGATGCGCAGCCCATCTGCAGCGATGTGTTGACCAGCCCCGAGATCATGCCCGCTTCGCCAGCCTTGACCGACGAGGTGGCGGCTTCCGTCAGGCAGACGAAGGAGAGTGACGAGCCGAAGCCGCCGATGGCGAAGGCAATGGCAGATGCGACGACGAACGGCTCGGGTGCCACCGGCAGACCGGTCAGGATCAGCGCCGCAGCTCCCATCATGGCAAAGCCGAGAGACGTGACGAGGCGCGGCGCAAGATGGCCCATGACAACGGGAGCGAGACGCGCGCCGGCAATCGAAGCAAGCGCCATCGGCAGGAACAGCAGCCCGGTCTCAAGCGGTTCCAGGCCGCGCACCTGCTGGAAATAGAGCGAGCCGAAGAACAGCATGACCAGCGGACCGGCGGAGTGGACAAAGATCAGCGCGTTGCCGGCTGCGACGGGGCGGAAATTGAACACTCCGAGGTCGAGCAGCGGCGCCTTGCTGCGGCGCTCGATGGCGACGAAGGCGACGAGCAGCCCGACCGCGATGGCCAGCAGCATGAAGGTGATGCGCGTCGGGGCGGCCAATTCGGCGATACCCAGCGTGAGGGCACCGAACCCGAGCGTGGCCGTGGCAGCACCCGCCCAGTCCATGCTGGCAGCGGAGGCGACTCCGCTTTCGGAGTGGCCGCGAGCCCTGGCCGTTGCCCAAGCCATGACGAGGCCGAGGGGGACGTTGATGAGCAACACCGACGACCAGCCGAAATAGTTGGTCAGCAGACCGCCCAGCAGGGTGCCGGATGCAACGCCGACGGTGGCCGAAGAGGCGAAGAGGCCGAGTGCGCGAAGCCGCGAAGGTCCGGCGGGGAAATGAAGGGTGAGCAAGGCCAGCGAATTAGCGGCAAGCATGGCTGCCCCCAGGCCCTGCAGCGCCCTGGCGGCGATCAGCATCGCCATTGACTGGCTGAACGCGCCGATGAGGGAAGACAGGGCGAACACCAATGCTCCGGCGGCAAAGACGCGGCGGTGGCCGAGGCGGTCGCCCGCCCTGCCCGCCAGCAGCAGCAGTCCGCCGAAGGCGAGCGCGTAGGCGTTGAAGACCCATTGCAGGTCGCGCTCGCTGGCGCCGAACGCTTGCGCCAGCGCCGGGCCGGCAACCATGAGGACTACGGCATCGATGACCACCAGGAATTGGGCGCCGCAGATGATCGTGAGCATCAGCCGCGCGGATTGTGCCGGCGTGCCGGCTTCGGGTGAGGAGTGTGAAAACATCTGGTTCATGGGGAGAAGATATATTATCTCCACAGGAACAATAATTTAGCAGTCATGGAATCAATCTCCACAATGGTAGATAATCGGAAGATTGCGGCTCCGACCGTCGAACGCCTCCCGCCGGTGGAGGCCGTCGTCATTTTCACCCGCGTTGCCGAGACGGGCAGCTTCACTGCAGCAGCCCGTGCCATGGGCATCCCGCTGGCCACCGTCAGCAAGCGCGTGGCCGAACTCGAGGAACATCTGGGCGTCCGGCTGATCGCGCGGACGACGCGGCGCTCGTCGTTGACCGATCCCGGCAAGCGCTTCCTCATCCATGGCCGGCTGATCGTCGATGCGTTGCAGCGGGCGACTGACGAGGCGGCCCATGCGGTGGCAGAACCTTCGGGACGGCTGAGGCTGACCATGTCGTCGGTGCTGGTCGAGGCCGGTTTTGGCAAGGTCGTGGCGCGCTTCGTCGCCGCCAACCCGAAGCTGCGCTGCGAGATCGACGTATCCGATCGCTATGTCGATCTCGTCGCCGAGGGCTATGACCTCGCCGTGCGCGTCGGCAAGCTCAAGGATTCCTCGCTGATCCGCCGCAAGATCGGCAGCACCGAGGCATCGATGTTTGCGGCCCCTGCCCTGATTGCCGAGCGTGGCATGCCGTCAGGGACGCGCGAACTCGCAGCCTATCCCCTGATCGGCGAACAGATCGCGCCGGGTGAAACGCAGGACTGGACGCTGCATCACGAAGCGCAGAAGCCGGTGAGGGTCGAGTTCAAGCCCCGAATGTCGGCCAACAGCGTTCGCGCCATCGCCGAAGCCATCGAGGCCGGGCTCGGCATCGGCCGCCTGCCGACATTCGTCGGCCGCAGGATGGTGGCCGAGGGGACTGCCGTCCAAGTTCTCCCCGGTTGGGCCGGTGCGAGCCTGGACATCTCGCTGCTCCATGCCGCCAACCGCGGCATGCTGCCCGGCGTGCGGCTTCTGATCGACACGTTCGTCCGCGAGGCCGCAGCGCTGCTGTAGGCCGCGCCACGGACGCCGGCGAAGGACGCGGCGGCCACGAGACTGCCGCGCCCGTTGCCGACGACCTGCCTCAGCCGAACTTTATCTCCCCTGCGCTCATGGACACGGTCGTGCCCTTCTCGCCGCGCACGGCAGCAGGAACGTCCGGCAGGGCGCAGATGATCGCGCGGCCGCCCGTCGACCGCGCGAAATCCTGCGCCGCCTCGACCTTCGGCCCCATGGACCCGGCGGGGAACTTGAAGGCGTCGAGCGCGTCGGGCGTCGCCGAGCGGATCGCCCGCTGCTCGGGCTTGCCCCAGTCGAGATAGACCGCGTCGGCGTCCGTCGCGACGACGAAGAAATCGGCGCCGATCTCCTTGGCGAGCAAGGCCGAGGCCCGGTCCTTGTCGACCACGCATTCGACGCCGACCAGTTGCCGTTCCTTGCCCGGTTCGTACATGGTCGGGATGCCGCCACCGCCCGCCGCGATCACCACAGTGCCCTGCTCGAGCAGCCATTTGATCGGGCGCAGTTGGAAGATGCGCTTCGGCAGCGGCGAGGCAACCACCCTGCGCCAATACTTGCCGTCGGGTTTCACCTGCCAGCCTTTCGCGGCCGCCTCGGACTTGGCCTCCTCTTCGCTATAGACCTTGCCTATGAACTTGGTCGGGTCCTTGAAGGCCGCGTCCTTGGGGTCGACCTCGACCATGGTCAGGATCGTGGCGATCGGTTTCTCGAACGGCAGGATGTTGCCCAATTCCTGCTCGATCATGTAGCCGATCATGCCCTCGGTCTCGGCGCCGAGCACATCGAGCGGCGAGTCCTCTCCCTCGTAGGCGATCTCCTGCAACGCCAGCAGGCCGACCTGCGGGCCGTTGCCATGGGTGATCACCGTCTCATGTGCGAGGCACAGCGGCGCCAGCGCTTCCGCCGCGATCTTGGCGTTTCGACGCTGGTTCGTAGCCGTCATCTCCTCGCCGCGCTTCAGCAGGGCATTCCCGCCGAGCGCCACCACCACGCGTCCCATGACTAGGCCCCCAGCGTGGCGACGAGGATCGCCTTGATGGTGTGCATGCGGTTTTCCGCCTGCTCGAAGGCGATGTTCATCGGGCTCTCGAACACCTCCTCGGTGACCTCCATTTCGGAGATCCCGAATTTCTCGAACATCTCCTTGCCGACCTTGGTGTCGGTGTTGTGGAAGGCCGGCAGGCAATGCATGAACTTCACGTTCGGATTGCCGGTCTTCTTCATCAGCGCGAGGTTGACCTGGTAGGGCGAGAGCAGCTTGATCCGGCTCTCCCACACTTCCTTCGCCTCGCCCATCGAAACCCAGACGTCGGTGTGCACGAAATCGACACCCTTGACGCCCTTGTCGATGTCGTCGGTGATGGTGATACGCGCCCCGCTCTCAGCCGCGCGCTTGGCCGCCAACTCGCGCACGTCGTCGTGGGGCTGGTTCTCCTTCGGCGCCACCATGCGCACGTCGCAGCCCATGATAGCGCCGAGCATCAGCAGCGAATTGCCCATGTTGTTGCGCGCGTCGCCCAGGAAGGCGTACGAAATCTGGGTGCGTGGCTTGTCGGCATGCTCGACCATGGTCAGCATGTCGGCGAGCATCTGGGTCGGGTGCCAATCGTCGGTCAGGCCGTTATAGACCGGCACGCCGGCATATTGTGCGAGTTGCTCGACCATCTCCTGGCCAGCGCCCCGGAACTCGATCGCGTCGAACATGCGCCCGAGCACACGTGCCGTATCCTTCATCGATTCCTTGTGGCCGATCTGCGAGCCGCTCGGATCGAGGTAGGTGATATGCGCGCCCTGGTCATAAGCTGCGACTTCGAAGGCGCAGCGCGTGCGCGTCGAGGTCTTCTCGAAAATCAGGCAGATTTCCTTACCGACCAGTGCCTGCTGCTCGGATCGGGCATATTTCGCCCGCTTGAGATCGCGCGAGAGGTCCAAAAGATAGAGCATCTCGCGCTGGGAGAAGTCGGCGATCTTGAGGTAGCTGCGGCCCCTGAGATTGAAAGCCATGATGATCCTCCTGAAGTTGTTGCCGGGACAATCCCGGAAAGCTGTTCCGTAGGGTTCAATAGGCAGCGTCGCGCAGGATCGGGCACGTCATGCAGTGCCCGCCGCCGCGGCCGCGGCCAAGTTCCTGGCTGGGGATGGTGATGACCTCGACGCCCGCCTTGCGCAGCAGGGTGTTGGTGTGGGTGTTGCGGTCGTAGCCGATGATCACGCCGGGCTCGAGCGCGACGACGTTGTTGCCGTCGTCCCATTGCTCGCGCTCCTGCTCGAAATCGTTGCCGCCGGTGCCGACCACAAGCAGATCGCTCAGCCCGAGCGCCTCCTTGTAGACGTCGAACAGGTGCTTGCCCTCCTTGTGTATCTCGATGCCGCCCTTGCCGTCGGCGCGCAGCGAATAGCAGGTGATCTGGTCCACCACCTCGCGGAAGGCGGTGACCTTGTCGTAGTCGAGGCAGGTGAAGACGGTGTCGAGGTGCATCGCGGCGCGCGACTTCGGCATGGCGCAGGCGATGACGCGCTCGGCGCCCTTCTTGGCAAGGATCCTGTTTGCGACCTGATTGACGGCCTGTCGCGTGGTGCGCTCGCCCATGCCGATCAGCACGACGCCCTTGCCGATCGGCATGACGTCGCCGCCCTCCATGCTGGTGTCGCCCCAATCCTCGTCGCTGTCGCCGAACCAGATCTCGAACTCGTTCTCGGTGAAGAGCGGATGGTACTTGTAGACGGCGCGCTGGTAGAGGGTCTCGGGCTTGCGCGCCGGCCAGAACATCGGATTGCAGGTCACCCCGTTGTAGATCCAGCAGGACGGGTCGCGCTGGAAGAGTGCATTGGGGACCGGCCGCACGATGAACTCGCTCGCCGACATCGCCTCGCGCATGAGGGGCGTGATCAGGTCGGGCGGAAGGTCGTCGCGAACGATGCCACCCATCAGGTGCCGGGCAAGGGCATGGCCGTCGAGTTCATCCAGCCAGGGCCGCACGATCTGTGCCAGCGCGGGCCCGACCTGGTTGTTCGTGATCCGCCTGTCCAGCACGAAGTCGCGGGCTTCGGGGACGTCGTTGAAGACGTCCGTCAGCAGGTCCTGGATGTCGTAGACCTCGATCCCGCGGTCCTTCATCTTGAGCACGAAGTCGGCATGGTCGGAGCGCGCCTTCTGCACCCAGATCACGTCGTCGAACAGGAGGTCATGGCAATTGCCGGGAGTGAGCCGCTCATGGGCGAGCGACGGGCGGGACACCATCACCTTGCGGAGCTTGCCGATCTCCGAATGAACACCGAGTTGCATTGGTCAGACCTCCTTGCTTGCGACTAAGGGGTGGCGCGGACCCCGGCACGCGCATTGCGCCACTTGATCCAGACGTGGATCGGGATGCCTGCGAGAATGAGAAGGAAGCCGAGGAAGACGGTCTCGGCCCCGGCGCCGTAGAGCGCCCAGATCGAATAGATGAAGCCGAGCCCGCCGAGCACGGCGACCTTGACGATTTCGGGACCGGCCATCGTGCGTCCGGTCCGGATCAGGATCATCAGTTCCGCCAGCGCGCAGAGCGCATAGGGCAGAAGGCTCGACATCACGGCGAGCAGGATGATGGTGTTGAAGGCTCCGACGAGCCCCTGCGTGAAGTTCATGGCGACCAGGATCGAGGCGAGCAGGTTGGAAACGACCAGCGCGTTGGCAGGGGTTCCATAGCGCGAAAGCTCGCCCATCGACGAGGGAAACACCCGATCCAGCGCCGCGCCATAGGGAACCTGGCCGGTGAGCAGCGTGAAGCCGTTCAGCGTGCCGAATGTCGAGATCACCGCCCCGATGGCCACCAACATGCCACCCACTGCGCCCCACATCGTTTGTGCGACGTCGGCGAGCGGCGCGGTCGACCTGGCGAGCGATTCCGTGGGCAGGACACCGATTGCGACCGTCGTGACGGAGATGTAGACGGCAGCAGCGACGAGAACACCGATGATGGTGGCGCGAGGGATCGTCTTCTCGGGCTCGACCACGTCACCTGCCGGAACGGTCGCCGACTCGAGGCCGAGATAGGCCCATAGCGTTAGCGCCGCCGCCGCGGAAATGGCGGAAATGTCGGACTGGCCGCTGGTGTTGAACGGCGTGAAGTTGGCGCGGTCTATCCAGAAGAATCCCAGCGTCCCGATCAGCACCAGCGGCACGAGCTTGAGTACCGTCGTGACGATCTGGACGAAGCCGGCCTCGGCCACGCCGCGGACATTGACCAGCGTCAGCGTCCATATCGCGATCAGCGCCACTGCGAGGCTGAGGGCCTCCGACTCGCCGATCGCCGGGAACAGGAAGCCGACGTAACCGGCGAGCGCCACCGCCACGCCGGCATTGCCCGTCCAGAGCGCGATCCAGTAGCCCCAGGCGATGATGAAGCCGGCGAAATCGCCGTAGCCGGCTTCGGTATAGGCATAGGGGCCGCCGGTCTTCGACACCAGTTGCGACAGCCGCCCGAAGATGACGGCGAGCACGAGCGCGCCCAGGGAAGTGACGATCCAGCCCACAAGCGAGATCGGCCCGAACGCGGCAAGCGAGGCCGGCAACAGGAAAATGCCCGAGCCGATCATGTTGCCGATCACCAGCGCGGTGCAAGCCGCCAGCCCAAGGCCGGCGGGGGTGGACCGCTCGGAAGCAAACTGTGCTGTATGCTCCCGGGCCATCGTCTCAGCCGCCTGTTGGGCTCGTAGTGGTGGCGGGCGCCGGAGCCGCGGCCGGCGGCGCCTCTGGTGCCGTCAGCGCACCGACGCTGAGCGCTGCCATGATGATGATGATCAGGACCAGCAGCAGCGGCCAGATGAAGCGCAGCCAGCGATTGTAGGAGACCCGCCCGATGGCGAGGCCGCCCATCACCACGGCGAAGGTCGGGTTGAAGAGGTTCACCCATCCGTTGGCCGACTGGTACGCCGTCACCGTGAGGTCACGGTTGACGCCGGCGAAGTCCGACAGCGGCGCAAGGATCGGCATCGTCAGCACGGCCAGGCCCGAGGACGACGGCACGAGGAAGGACAGCAGCGTCTGGAAGGCCAGCATCGTGTTGATGAACACGACGTTGCCCAGACCGCCCAGCGAGCCGGCGAGCGAGTTCAGGATCGTGTCGGTGATCTTGCCGGCGTCCATGATGACGACGATACCGCGTGCGACACCGATGATCAGGGCAACGCCGAGAAGGTCGCGTGCACCGTTGACGAAGGTGTTGACGAATGTCTCCTCGTCCATGGTCGTCTCGGGCGAGAACTTGCCGACGATCCAGGTCAGGATGGCCATGCCCAGGAACAGCGCCGACATCTGGGCCATCCACCAGCCAAGCTTGATGACGCCATAGAGCATGATGGCGAAGGTCAGGCCGAAGAGTATGAGAATGATGCTGCGGACCCAGGTGAACTCGGGCAGCGCGGCCCCGGCCCCGGCGCCCTTCAGGAAAAAGGCGATGTCGGTTTCGCGATGGTCTGCCACGATGGAGGTTTCCGGCTTGGCCTTCACCCGCGCGGCATAGCGCATGACGAAGAGGATGCCCGCGGCCAGGCAGGCCACCAGGATGAACACGCGCAGCATCAGCCCGTCGGTGAACGGAACGCCCGCGGCGTTGGACGCGATCACGGTGGCGAAGGCGTTGAAGGTCGAACCGAGCGTGCCGATGCCCGCGCCGAGCATGATCACGGCCACGCCGGTCAGGGTGTCGTAGCCGGCCCTCAGGAATATGGGTAGCACGATGGCATAGAAGGCGAGGCTTTCCTCCGCCATGCCGTAGCTGGTGCCCCCGGCGGCAAAGGCGATCATGAGGATGGGTATCATCCAGATCTCATGGCCTTTCAGCGCGTTCAGCAACCCCCCGATGCCCGCGTCGATAGCCCCGGTCTTGGTGACCACCGCGAGCAAACCGCCGATGACGAGCACGAACACCGCGACGTCGATGGCGTTCGCCATGTTGGTCACCGGGTTGTACAGGCCGGCGATCGGAGCCATCAGAACGTCGGTGAAGCCCTGCGGGTTGGGTTCGACCCTGGTATAGGTGCCCGGCACGGGCGCCTCGCGCCCCAGCGTTTCGCTGAAGGCGCGTTCATACTGGCCGGCGGGAATGATCCATGTCAGCGCCGCCATGATGATGATCAGCACGAACAGGATGGTGAAAGCAGTCGGAAACTTCTTTGGCATCTGTACCTAGCCTTCAATTGATGGCGAAGTATTGCCCGGGGGACCGATCCCCCCCTGCTCACATCGCCAAAGAAACGGCGTAAGCGACTAGAAGTCCATACCCTTTAGTGCCGACCAGGCGGTGTCGAGCGAGATCGTTCCGACGATCCGTGAATCGCAACCGTCCGAAAACCCGCTGCGCACGACGCATTCGTCGTCATTGAGGTCCGTATCCCAGTAACGAAGGTCGAACGTCAGCGACTTCCATTTATATGATACGCCGGCCGTCCATGCCAGTTGTTCGAATGCATCCTGGTCTTCAAAGAATTGATAGCCGATGCCACCATAGACGGAGAAGTCATGCGGCAGCGGGACTCTCACGCCCGCGGCGACGAAAGTTGCCGTGTCGCCGCTTTGATTGAAGTCGGGGGCGAAAAAGACACGCCCCGCCAAAGTAGCCATATCCTGGAAATTGTAGTCGGCTTTGGCGAATAGTTCGCCGTAGTCGGGGCTGACGTCCTGGTCGACGTAGAAATAATGGACGTAGCCGAGGTCGAGGGAGAGGGGGCCGAACTCGGGCCGGATGCCGAGCGCGGTGTCGATTTCCGCGCCCTTGAAGCCCTCGCCGAAATTGACGTTCGACGACCAGATGTTGAGGTAGCCGATGCCGAGGTTCGGCTCGATATAGCCCTGGACCGCCGGGTCGTTGCCGGAGTTGGTGATGCCGCGCGAGACGTAGTTGGACGTGAGCGCAATGCCGAAGGCAACATCGAAGGGCATCCCGAAAAGCATCGGCTCCCCAGCGGTCGCGGCCGGTTCAGGCGGAATGGGTTCGATTTCCTGGTCGCCGGCCATGGCGCTACCTGCCGACAGCGCCGCGATCATCAGGGTGGTGGTAAGCAGGCAGTGGGGGCTTCTCATCTCATGTCCTCGCGTGAACAGACGGATGCTTTGCGCCGACCGACCACGTCGGCCGGAATTCCACGTTCATTCCGGCCAGACGAGACTGCGAGGAAGCTTTACGACCAGGAAGACGAGGCCGCCCACCGGTACAATCGGGTGCGTGCCGAAGGCGCCGCGCCTGTTGCCCGGTTTCCTGACGGGACATCTGCCTCGCAAGGCCCTGATCTCAGTATCCCCTCATTCTGCGCCCACCACGACCTCATTCCTCCCCCGAGGCGTCGTCTGGCCGCAAGGCACTAATTGGTGCCTCAGCTTGCAACTCTAACCCTACGGCAATCATTTCGGCAGGAACATATGGAAAATACACGTACGCTCATTTTCCAAACCCAGTGTGTCGGAATGACACCAAGTCTAGCCAAACACGCTTCACATCGCCTCAATCGTCCGCGATTTCGAATGTCCTCCACCCGCGATGTCCGTTGATCCAGGTCAAGGAATGGAGGTTGCCCCTGATCAATGATGCACTCGTCGCTGAACGGAGAAAGACATGCCGATCGAAACAATTGCCGCAATCGTTGGCCTTGCGACCTTGGGTCTCTATGCAGTCGCGCTTGCCAAGGCACGGCTCACGCTGCGCCCGGCTCAGGCAAAGAAATGAGACGACGCCAGCAAGCTTTTCCGAAAATCCCGTATAGAATCTAGGCGCAACCTGGCGAATCTCGTAAACCGAATTCATGATCGAACGAGGTTCCCGAGCACCCTTGGCAGCCGCGCGGAGATTTTGCTGGCTCGGCCGGTTGGCCTTGGGCCTGCCGTTGCTGGCGGCGTGTTCGCAAGGTGCCGAGATCACCACCGGTTCCACGGTGCGCAGCACCAGCCCGTCATCCGCCTTCGTGCTGCCGCCCCCCGGCGGGCCAGCGATCGTATCCGTCGTAGAGCGGCGCTATGCCAATGCCACCGAGCAGGAAATAAGCCTCGCGACCAATGCCACCAGTGCCGGACAGAACTGGTTCCAGGTGCGGTTGTTCGGCCCGGTCGATCCGAGGCTCGCCGGCCAGACTGCCTTGTCCAAACGGCCGATATCGTTCGGCCACATGAATGCCGAGGCACGGGCCGCGCTGCCTGGTGTCGGCATGGCCCGATCGCCCTACTACGTGCAGAACCGTTACGGCCCGTTCGGTTATTCGCTGGGCCGTTCGGGGGCCGACCTCTGTCTCTACGGCTGGCAGAACATCCGTTCACGGCCGGCGCTGATCGGCAACAACGGCGCCATCGACATCAGGGTACGGCTCTGCCAGGCGGGTGGCAGCGAGCAGGAACTGCTCTCCGTCATGTATGGCTACACCGTGAGCGCCTACTTCGGCGACAGCAACTGGAACCCATACGGACGCCCGCCCTCCCCGTCGCCGACGCTGGGCCAGGCGGGCGCCGAGATCTACCCGCAGGGACTGCCGCGCGCCGACGGCCTCTCGACCGAACCGCCACCGCCGCCACCGGCTCCGAGGCGTACAGTCGTCCGGCAACCGGCGGCCGTTCCGGTACAGCCGACACCACGCGGACCAATGGTCCCACCCCCGCCGGAAGCCACGAGCGAACCGCCCGCCGTGCCGCCGCCGTCGGGTTCAGATTGAAGTTGCTTCGCAAGAGGGGGCGAAGAGCAAGTGCAGGGGTCGCCTAGGGGGATGCGACCCGTGCTTCGAAGGCCGGACTACGGCGACACTTGAACCGGGAAGGATGAACGACAGTTCATTCCGGACGCGGTAGGAGTACAGCTAGATGCGGAAATTCGGCGTCGTCGCCATTTGGGCTTTGGTGTCAGCGTGTGTCGTCCTGCTGATAACCTTGCCGATCAGCCTGCAGACCCAACTGGTCGTCGGGCTGTTCGTGCTGATGGTCATGATGCTGATGAAGCTGATCCGGGCCGAGGGCATCTGGCGGCTGATCGCACTCTCGTTCGGCACCGCGATCGTAATGCGCTACGTCTACTGGCGCACCACCAGCACGCTTCCGCCGGTGAGCCAGTTGCAGGACTTCATCCCTGGGTTCCTGCTGTACCTCGCCGAGATGTACAGCGTCATGATGCTGGCCCTCAGCCTCTTCGTCGTGGCGACGCCGCTGCCGCCGCGTCCGAGCCGCGGCAAGTCGGCACTCGACAGGCCACAAGACCTGCCCACCGTCGACGTGTTCATCCCGAGCTACAACGAAGCTCCTGAACTGCTTGCAAACACGATGGCGGCGGCCAAGGCGCTCGACTATCCTGCCGACAAGCTGAACGTCTGGCTGCTGGACGATGGCGGCACGGTCCAGAAACGCCACTCGCCGAAGGTCAGCGAGGCGCATGTGGCCGAGGATCGGCACCGCAGGCTTCAGCAACTTTGCCGCGACCTCGACGTCCATTACCTGACGCGCGAGCGCAACGAGCACGCCAAGGCGGGCAACCTGAACAACGGGCTGGCGCATTCGACCGGCGACCTCATCGCCGTGTTCGACGCCGACCACGCCCCGGCGCGCGACTTCCTGCGGGAGACCGTGGGCTATTTCGCCGAGGACCCGAAGCTCTTCCTCGTCCAGACGCCGCATTTCTTCCTCAACCCGGACCCGCTCGAGCGCAACCTCCAGACCTTCCTCAAGATGCCGTCCGAGAACGAGATGTTCTACGGCGTCATCCAGCGCGGCCTCGACAAGTGGAATGCGGCCTTCTTCTGCGGATCGGCGGCGGTGCTCAGCCGCAAGGCGCTGAATGCGACGCAGGGCTTCAGCGGCGTCAGCATCACCGAGGACTGCGAGACGGCGGTCGCGCTGCATTCGGCGGGCTGGAACAGCGTCTATGTCGACCGGCCCCTCATTGCGGGGCTCCAGCCGGCCACCTTCGCCAGCTTCATCGGCCAGCGCAGCCGCTGGGCGCAGGGCATGATGCAGATCCTGCGCTTCCGTTTCCCGCTCCTGAAGCGCGGGCTGAGCCTCCCGCAGCGCCTGTGCTACATGTCGTCGACGCTGTTCTGGCTCTTCCCGTTCCCGCGGGCGATCTTCCTGATCGCACCACTCTTCTACCTGTTCTTCGACCTGCAGATATTCACGGCGTCCGGCGGCGAGTTTCTTGCCTATACGCTGAGCTACATGATCGTGAACCTGATGATGCAGAACTACCTCTACGGGTCGTTCCGCTGGCCGTGGATATCCGAGCTCTACGAATATGTGCAGACGGTGCATCTGCTGCCGGCGGTCGTCTCGGTCGCGCTGCACCCGAGCCGCCCCACCTTCAAGGTGACGGCCAAGGACGAATCCATCTCCTACAGCCGGCTTTCGGAACTGAGCCTGCCGTTCTTCATCATCTTTCTCGTGCTGCTGGTCGGCATGGCGGTTGCGGCCTACCGGGTCTATGCCGAGCCCTTCAAGGCAGACGTCACCCTGGTCGTCGGGGGATGGAACCTGCTCAACCTGATCATGGCCGGTTGCGCGCTGGGCGTCGTTTCGGAACGTGGACAACGAGCCTCGACGCGGCGGGTGAAGGTCAGCCGCCGCTGCGAATACAAAGCCGGCGACGAATGGCTGCCGGGAACGATCGAGGACGTTTCGGTCAACGGCATGAGGATCAAGATGCTCGGCGCGAACGCCCAGCGCGCCTTGCAGCACGAGAAATCCGAAGTCAGGTTCGTCACCCATTTCGACGGCCAGCAGCATGTGCTGCCGGTCACCATCCGCAACCAGACCGACGAGGGCGAGACTGTCGACATAGGCTGCCTCTACAAGCCGGACAGGCCCGAGCACAACAAGCTCGTCGCGGACCTGATTTTCGCGAACTCCGAACAGTGGACGCAGTTCCAGCACTCGCGCCGCGGCAATCCCGGTCTGGTGCGCGGCACGATCTGGTTCCTCGGAGTGGCGGCCTTCCAAACCTACCGCGGCTTGGTCTACGCCTTCAGGCACGCCTTCTCGCGGGCTCCCCAGGAACGGCTGAGTTCGTCCGGCGTGGGGGCGCCGAGATGAGGCTTGGTTTCGCCGCGGCATTCTCCCTGCTGCTTTCGACGGCAGCGGCCCTCAGCCAGTCCGCTCCCTTCGACATGTCGCCGGAGCGGAGCGAGCGAGGCCCGACCGTCATTGCGCCGAACTTCCCCATCGCCCCCCAGTCCGATGCACAAAGGCAGCCGAGCGTCGCCCCTGCACCGCAGCCGCCTGCGCCCGAAACCGGATTTCGACGCTATCTCGTCCCGAGTTCCCAGCTCGTGATGGCCGGCGAGATCGACCGTCGCAGCTGGTCGGTCAGCCTGACACAGGAACAAGCGGAGAGTGCTGCCGAACTTCATATCGGCTATCAGAATGCCGTTGTGGCCGCGCCGGAATTGTCGACCCTGCGCATACTGATCAACAATAGCCCCGTCATCGAACAGGCCGTTGGGTCGCCCAACGGCATCGGTGACTTGCACGCGAAGATCCCGGCCGGGCTGCTGAAGCCGGGCGCCAATACCTTCAGCATTGAAACCGAGCTGCGCCACAGGACGGACTGCACGATCGAGTCCACCTACGAACTGTGGACCGAGATCGACCCCGCGCACGCCTTCCTGACATTCGAAGCCGCCGATGCGGGCCATATGCGCCGGATCGACGACATCGCGTCCCTGGGACCGGACGAAAGGGGCGAGACGGAATTCACCATCGTCATGCCGTCGCTGGACCTGGCCGCCAACACCGCCGCTGCGCTGCGGTTGGCCGAGGGGCTTGCGCTGATGGCCAAGATGCCCAACCAGACGGTGCGCGTGGTGACGAAACCCGAAGAGAAGTCGGGCCGACCGGGGCATATCAACGTCCTGTTGGGAACACCCGCCGAACTTGCGCCGATCATGCGCAACCTGCCGTCTGGGGCATCGATGTCGTCGGTAGCGACCTTCGTCAACGACCCTGAGCTCGGACCTTCGACGCTCGTCGTGTCGGGGCCGACGTGGAACATGATCGCCTCTGCCATCGAGACCATCGTCAAGCCCGTGGACCGCGCGCCTGAGACGCCAAGGACGACACTCAACACCGGCACCTGGCGCTTTCCCGATCCGCCAATGTTCAACGGAGCCGGCCGTGCGACGTTCGACCAACTCGGCGCTTCGACCGAGGAATTCAGCGGCCGTAGGTTCCGCACCAGCATCGCAGTCGGCATCCCGTCCGACTTCTATGCATATGCCTATGGCGAAGCCAGACTGCTGCTCGACGCTGCCTACGCGCAGGATGTCCTGCCGGGCAGCCGGATCGACACCTACGTCAACGGCAACATCGCCACCACCATGCCCATCACCCGCAGCGGCGGCGGCATCCTGCGGCACTTCCCCGTCGGCGTGACCATGCGCCATTTCCGGCCGGGCGCGAACATCATCACCATCGAGGCAGTGCTTCGCACGGCAGCCGACGCAACCTGCGCTCCCGGCGCGACGGGGCTCGATACTCCGCGTTTTGCGTTGTTCGACACCTCCGAATTCAGCATGCCCCAGTTTGCCCGCATCGGTCGGCGGCCGGACCTCAGCGGCATCTCGGGAACCGGCTTCCCCTACAACCGCACGACTACCGTCATTCCGTTGCTGCTCGAGCCGGGCAATGTGGAAGCGCTTTCCGCTGCCGCCACGTTCCTCGCACGCATGTCGGTGGCGGCCGGCCGCCTGATCCCGGTCGACCCCGCGGTGTCTCCGGCCGCGGCGGCCGACCGCAATGCCATCTTCGTGGGCTCGATAGGCAGCATCCAGCCGCAGCTCCTCGGCCAGCTCGGAATTTCCGAAGAGGCCCAAACGAGCTGGGGTAATTCTGTCGCAAGCAACGGAAAGTCCGACAGCGCAGCCACGAACGAGATGCTCGACCGCTGGAAGCAAGAACTGTCCGGATCGGGCTGGAGGGGGAGCCTGAACGCCTTCAAGGAATGGTTCGCCCAACGCTTCGACATCATGCCGGGCTCGCTCAGGCTGAGGCCGCAGGATACGTCCGCCTTCATGCCCGGCGACGACGTCACGCTGCTGATGACACAGCGCTCGAGCCCAGCCGGCAACGGCACCTGGACCGCCGTCACCGCGCCGAATGCCCATGCGCTTTCGGAAGGCATGCGCTCGTTGGTCCAGCGGGAGGCCTGGGACAACATTGCCGGCCAGGTCACCACGTTCAAGCAGGCGACCCAGCAGGTGAACAACGTCCAGGTCGGTCGCTTCGAATTCGTGGCGACGCAGCCGCCGTCATTTTCGAACTACAGATTGATCGCCGCCAACTGGCTCTCGGCCAACACCTTGTCCTATGCGTCGGCGGTCGTCGTCATGTGCATGCTGCTCGGCGTCGCGACCTACGCATTGCTTTCTGCCTTCGGGAGGCGCGATTGAGACCGGCTCTGGCCTGCCTGGCATGGCTGGCGATCGCGATGCAAATGATGCCCGCCATGGCGCAGACCACGCCCACGGTGCGGCCCGAGCACTGGGCCGCCTACAAGCAGAAGTTCGTCGATCCCGGCGGCCGCGTGATCGACGATGGCAACGGCGGGATCAGCCATTCCGAGAGCCAGGGCTACGGCATGCTGCTGGCCTATCTGGCCGGCAATCGGGTCGATTTCGACGTCATCTGGTCGTTCACGCGCCGCGAACTGCTGCTGCGTGATGACGGCCTTGCCGTGTGGAAATGGGATCCGTCATCGACCCCGCATGTCGTCGACACCAACAACGCTACCGACGGCGACATGCTGATAGCCTACGCCCTGGCGCTGGCTGGGCAGGCCTGGGAACTGCCGCAATACACCAGTACGGCGGCCGACATCGTCCGCGCCATCGCCGCCAAGACGCTGATCACGCACAACGGACAGCTGATCATCCTGCCGGGTGCCGAGGGGTTCTCCGCTGCCGAAAGGCCCGACGGCCCTGTCGTCAACCTCTCCTACTGGGTGTTCGAGGCGTTGCCGGTCTTTGCCGCGCTGGATCCCGGCACCGACTGGAAGGCTGTCTCCGACAGCGGCCTCACCCTGATAGACCAAACCATGCAGGGAGGGGAAACCCTACCGCCCGAATGGCTGTCGCTCGCGGCCCGGCCCCGGCCCGCCAAGGGCTTTCCCGCAGAGTTCTCTTACAACGCCGTGCGAATTCCGCTTTACTTGGCACGATCGAATCTGGAGGCCGACGCCGCGCTGCGCCGTCTTGCCGAAAGGATGAGCGCCGATGACGGCGTTGGCGTCGTCAATCTCGAGCGAGGCGAAGTGAAGAAGGTGCTGACCGATCCCGGATACAGGATCATTCCGGCGCTTGCCGCCTGCGTGGCGGGAGGCCCGGAGGTCCCGGCCGACCTGCTGACTTTCGAGCCGACGCTCTACTATCCCTCGACCTTGCATCTCCTGGCCATCGCGCGCCTTGCCGAAAGGCCATGCCGATGAGGCGAGTGTCGGTCGCCCTGCTGGCGCTTGCCGTGGTTGGCGGCGGCGCTGCCTATTTCGCCGCCGGTCAGGACAAGCCGTCCAGTCTGCAGGCAATGCTGAGGGGGACGACGTCGGATGCGACCGCGGGACGGCTTGCCACGCCATCCATGCAGCAGACCGACGCCGCAGATACAGAACCGAACCTGCAGGTCGCGCAGGCACTTCCGGAGGGGGCGACTGCAGCGCAGCCGCCGGCCGCCGCTCCACCGGTGGTCGACGAGACGGCTTTGCGTTACTTCGCCCAGCAGCACGACACGCGCCGCCTCGAAGCCGAGATCGCTCGTCTGCGCGCGCTGTATCCCGACTGGACGCCGCCTGCCGATCCGTTGGCCATTCCGCCCAACAGCGATCCGCAACTCGATGCCATGTGGAAGCTCTATTCCACTGGCGAGCTGGCCGCGCTGCGCAAGGCCATCGCCGACCGTCGCAGCGCCGAGCCAGCATGGCAGGTGCCGGCGGACCTCGCCCAGCGCCTTGCGGTTGCCGAAGGGCGCGAGCGGCTGGTCAACGCCTCCAACCTCAAGCAGTACGCGACGGTGATCCGCGTCGCCTCGGATTATCCGAGCCTGCTCACCTGCGCCGATGTGGATGTGCTTTGGCGCGTGGCAGAGGCGTTCGCCTCGACCGACAGGCCCGACCGCGCCAAGGACGCCTATCTCTACATATTGCGCAGTTGCGACGACCCGGGCGAGCGCGTGGCGACCGTCCAGAAAGCCGCTCCCCTGCTTTCCAGGGACGCCATGGACGATCTGCTTGCCACCGAGCGGACAGGCGCCGACGGCACAGGCGAGTTCGCGCAGGCACGGACGGACCTCGCCCGCCGCAGCGTCGCCGAAGCAGGCAAGGACCCTGCCGCCACGGTGCGGCCCGGCGACCTGGAAACTGTCGAGGCCGCGGCGCGCAAGGATGGACTTGCTTCGGACGATCTGCTGCTGGGCTGGTACTTCCTGCTGCGCAACGATCCCACCAGGGCGGCCGAGTGGTTCGGGAAGGCAAAGGAAACCAACCCGACGGCCGAGGCCGCGCAAGGTTACAGTCTCGCCCTCATCAGACTCGACCGGCCGGTCGAAGCCGAGGATGCGCTCTACCCTTGGCGCGGCGAGACCAAGGAGATCCAGGCCACCTATCTCGCGGCGGTCGCCAACATGCTGGCCATCGAACCGCGCGTCGAACTCGCGCCCGAGGTTCTGCAGCGCATCGTGCCACCGATCGCCGAGGCCAAGGACAGCGCCGCCGCCCAGCAAATGGGCTGGTATGCGCGCGCGCTCGACCAGCATCAGACCGCCGGCAAATGGTTTGCCACAGCACTCAAGTGGAAACCCGACGACGAGGCCTCGGCCTACGGCCTTGCCCTCACCCGCCTGCAGCTGGGAGACCGCGCCGGCGTTGCTGAGTTGCAGCGGCTTTGGGCCGGCCGTTCAGAGCGTATTGCCATACTCGGCGAGACCAGGCGGCGGCCCGTCCCGGGCGAGATCACCGTATCGCAGGACGAGGTCGTACAGGCCGCACCGCCGGCGCGCATTCAGGCTGCGCCGCAGGCTGACGCACAGGCCGCGCCGCGGCCTGCTTCCAGGACCGGAGGTACCGCGCGAAGCGTACCGCAGCGCCGCTCCTGCACCTCGACACAACTGGCCGGAACGGCGACGGGCCAGGCGGCCCTCGATCGCGGCTGGTGCCTGATGGAGCTCGACCGCCCGGCAGAAGCCGTCACCGCCTTTGATGCCGCACTGGCAACCGGCAACCGCAACGTTCGTCAGGACGCCGCCTGGGGACAAAGCCTGGCTTACCTGCGCATCGGGCTGACCGACGAGGCCGCGGTTGCCGCGGCCAAGGCGCCACAGCCGCGCGAACGCGCCGCTGAGCTCGAGGCAAGCATCCTGGCGCAACGGGCGACGTCGTTCTTCGAGGCGGAACGTTACGCCGAAGCGCTGCTAGCGCTCGACCAGCGAGCGCAGGTATCTGCCGAGCGGCGCGACCTCATGGCCCTGCGCGGCTATGCCTATCTGAAGCTTGGGCGTCTTTCCGACGCCAGGCAGGTGTTCGAGGCCCTCGCCGCCGCCGGCGACAGGGAGGGCCCGCGCGGCATCGCCGCGGTCAAGGAGGCGGCCCAGTAGGCGTCCGCCCCACACTCAACGACGACAGGCACGGGAACTGCCGCGCCGCACGTGCGTTCGGAACATCGAAGGAGAACGCACATGCTACGTTTGATCGGAGTGTTGCTGGTCGGCTACATCACCTACCGCATCGGCCGGGAGTTCATCGAGAGCATACCGGACGACTTCGAGCCCGTGCCCGAACCCTCGCGCGACAGGAAGTCGGCCAACGGCGCCAGACGGCCGAGCCCACGCCCTTCCCCGGCAGCGCGGAAAAGCGCTGCCGGCACTGCATAGGCCTATCGGCACGCGTACTCGATAGCTGCTGGTGAGCCGAATTATCAGCACTGGCCAGTCAGAGGCGCTCAGTTGGGCGCCTGCGCCGCCTTTTCGCCGGGAGGCTGAATCCTGAACATGAAGGTCGACACGGTCTCGCCGGGCTTGAACGGTCCAGGCACGGCGTTGCTCACCGGCTTCACGCTCTGCAGGAAAAGGGCGATTGCCGTTGCGTCCTCGGGCGTAAGCTCGGCGAGTGCATGCCACGGCATGATCGGAGCGAGCACGCGGCCATCGGGTCGCTGGCCGGTCTGGATAGCCGTGACGATCTGCTCGGTGGTCCAGTTGCCTATGCCCGTTTCCTTGTCGGGCGTGATGTTGCGGCCAAGGAACACGCCCATGCCCGGAATCTCGAACCCGACATCGGATCCGCCAAGATATTTGTCCGGGTTGGGCTGCCCGAAGAAATATCCTGGCGTGTGGCAGTCGTTGCAGCCGCCGAGTGTCACCAGGTATTTCCCGCGAGCCACCTGCGCGTCGTCGGCCATGGCGAAGCTCGACGCGACGGTCGCAGCGGCCAGGAATGCAAGTCCAAATGGTGCTCGAAACATCGTCTCACCCCTTGTCTTACCGGTTTGCTTGCTCCTCTTCGACAGCCGCCGTCTGTCCGCCCCGGCTCGACGCCGAAGGCAGTTGTCTTGTCGCATCGGCTGCAACCGTTGACCAGTTGCCGACTTGTGGTTGGGGCTACCCCTTAAGGCTGATCGGGCGCCTCTTTGGCGCCCGACCGCAGCAGTGACGGCTCTTGGTCAGGCCGCTGCGTAGCCGTCGCGGCAGAGCGTGTTGAGTTGGTCCAGCGACATCGCGTCGAGATCGAGCGCCGTGAGCAGGTCGTTCTCGGCGTTGAAGTCACGGCCATACATGGCCGAGAACACCTTCACGCCGGATTCGTGCAGTTCCGCCGGCTTGCCGACGAGGCGGCCGATCTTGGCGGTCATGACCAGGCCGAAGGGCACGTCCTCGGTGACATAGCGGCTGTCGGCCGTGGTCGGCCCCTGTCCGCCATTGCCGGCCGCATGCATTTCCTGGTTCATCTGCGAGATCGAGCTCATCGGCACGTGGAAGGACAGGTGGAAGTGCTGGAAGATCGTGCGCACCTCGAGGCCGAGCTCCGTGGCGATGGCGATGCGCTCCTGGTCGAGTTCCTCGAGCAGGCGGCCGACATTCGGCGTCACGTTCTGGCCCTGGCTCCAGGTCTCGCCACGCTCCATGCGCGTCATGTTGCCGAGAGCGATGCCCATGTGGTTCTGCGGGTTGAGGTTGGAAAGCGCGATCGCCATCAGGCTGCCGCGATCGACGAAGCGGTCTCCGAACAGTGCCTGGCAGACGGCGAGACCGTCGGCGCTGCGCGAGGCGGGAACCGTGGCGAGGTCGATCTTCTTGCGCACCGTGTTGACGTTGACCGAAGTCGGGCTGAGCTGGCGTCCCGAGACGACCGTGGTGCCCCAGGCGACGATCGGGGCGGTCACGCCACGCGCAGCGATCAGGCGCGAGAGATAGAGCGCGCCGAAGGAGGCGTGCGAGCTGATGATGACCGTATGTGCCGGCGTGATGTAGGGCGCGATCGCGTCCAGCACGGTCTTGTGGCCGTAGGCCGGCAGCGCGATCACGATCGCCTCGGCGCTGGCGGCAAGCGCTTCGGCGCTTGCTGCGGCAGCCGGATGGAAGGTGCCTTCGACGGCTCCCTGCGCGACCAGCGCCTCGCCCTTGGCCAGCGCCTTGGTGCGCTCGCCCGAGGGCGACCAAAGCGTCGCCTTGTGCCCCTGCTGCTCGAGAAACGCTGCCGTTCCGAAGGCGATCGAACCTGCGCCGACAATACCTACCCGCATTACAAATAGTCCTTTCTGCTTAAACTCGTTCGGGCGCCCCAGGCGTCCCTTCATTTCACTTCTGGCGCGAGAGGGCCCGCGTCGCGCTGCTGCCGACATCGCCCGAGGCGACCACGAGGAACGCCCGTGCAGTCGCCGGCCCCCCGCTGGTCAGCGAATGCGGCACGTCGGCCGCATAGCGCGCGGTCTCGCCGGCCCTCACCACCATCTCGGAGGCGGCGCTGCGCACCATGATCTCGCCCTCGGTGCAGTGCAGGTGCTCGACGGTGCCGGCACCATGCGGCTCGCTGATCAGCCTGCCCTTGGGCTCAAAGTCGAGGAGGTACCATTCGATCAGCGGCGTCATGCCTGCCGGCGACAGGATATGCAGCGTGCAACTGCCGTCGGCGCTCCGAATGGTCGGCGTGAGATTGCCCGGCTGCAGGTCGATACGGTCGCTGCGTTCTTCCGAAGCGCCGCTGATCAGGCTGTTCAGGTCGATCTCCAGCGCACGCGTCAGGTGCCACAGCGTGCCGTAGGTCGGATTGGCGTTGCCGCGTTCGATCTCCGAGAGCATCGAGCGCGAAACGCCCGACATCACAGACAGATCGGCGAGCGTGAGCTTGCGCTCCTTGCGGAACGCCTGCAGGCGCGGCCCGATTTCGGGTGGACTTACCATGTTCACGTGTTCCCCCTCCTCGTCCGTGCCGTGCCGGAACGTCTATTCAGCGATCGGCTCTCCGAGCGTGTGCATCAGCCGGTTGGCCCAGCCAAAGAGCGACGTCGACAGGATCAGGTCGAGGATCTCGTCCTTGGCAAGGCCAGCGTCGGCCAGCGCCTGGACGTCGGCCTCGGTCGCATCCTGCGGGCACTTGGACAGCTTGACCGAGAAGTCGAGTATCGCCTTGAGGCGCGGTTCGATCTGGGCATCGACCCCGTCGGCGAAGATCGCGTCGATAACCGTCTCGTCCTTGGTCAGCTGGTTGTAGCGGCCGGCATGCACCGCGGCGCAATAGATGCAGCGGTTGACGATGGAGGCGCCCACCGCGCCGATCTCGCGCTCGGCGCGCGACAGGCCGCCCTTGTTGTACATGACGCCGTTGAACAGCGGCGTGCGGTGCTTCAGCGTCTCGACATCATGCGCCAGCACCAGAACATAGTCCGACACCTTGGTGTTCGACGGTGTGACCTTCAGCGCGTCGAGCTGCTCCGGGCTCGCCTCGGTGAGGTCGAGGGGCTTCACATAGGGCTTCCAGACCGGGATGTCGGTGGTGAATTCGTGAACGACCTTGCTCATGCCAGCCCCCGCATCAGCCGCAGCCCGGCGGCAACCCTGATCTGATAGCTGACGAAGGCGACGAGTTCGGCCAGCCGGACGATGTCGGGCTCGGCGATGCCCGCTTCGCGCAGCAGCTCGATGTCGCGCCGCGTCGCATCCTTCGGCGCATGCGCCACGAGGTCGACATGGCGGATGAGCGCCTTGAGCCTGATGTCGCTGCCGCCGTCGAACCAGATGTCGGCGATACGGGCGGTGGTGTCGGAAGCACCCACCTTCTCCATCATCGCTTCAAAATGAGCTTCGAAATCCTTGTCGTCGTTGATCTTGGCGATACGGCAGGCGAATGCCGCGCGCTCGGCATGCGAGAGCCCGCCCGGGTTCTCGGGCATGAGTGCGCCATCATGGGTCTGCTGGGTGAGCGCCATGATGTCGGCGCGCCCTGCAGCCACTTGCGCCAGCGCACTGCCCGGCTCGATGCCGACGATCTCGGCGATCACGTCTTTCGTCTCGGCCATCGGCCTCCTCCTAAGCCTGCTTGCGGGCGGCAACCCGCTCGTCTTCCGGCAGCGGCGACGCAGTCCACTCGTCGCCGCGCAGTTCGGGCGTGTCGTAGTCGAGCAGCCGCTGCCAATGCTGGTCGAAATTCTCCTGGTAGAGCTTTGCCGCGATCTCGCGCGCCAGGATCGCCGCTCCCTCGCTGATGCCGGGGATGTCGCCACTCATCTTGCCGAGGCTGGCGGCCGCACCCGCGTTGAAGCTGTGGATGTTGGAGAGCCATGGCGCCGTGCCCGGCTCGCGCTCGAGGAAGGTGAAGTCGTCGGCGAGATAGGGGAACTTGCCGAGGTCGCCGTTCTCCTGGCCGGCCGGCGGCGTGTAGCGGTCCTGCCAGAGCGCGATCTTGTCGGCGTAGCCGAAGAGTTCCTTGCGCGCCAGCGGGTCGACAGTGAAGCCGGTTCCGAGGATCAGGTAGTCGGTGCGCACGACGCTGCCAGAAGGCGTGGTGATGACGATCTCATCGCCGTCGAGTTCCACTTTCTCGACCGCAGCGTCGAAGTGGAAATAGGCGTTGGGATGGCGGCTGACGCGCATGGTCGAGCCGCGCGGCGCCGGCGTCTGGGTGCGCAGTGAATAGTTCATGATCTGCCAGCGCCTGGCGTCGTCTAGCCTAGGGAACACAGCGGTGAAGCCGAACGAGCCGATGCCCATCAACTTGTTGACGGTGGGCATCTGCTTGCGCCGGATCAGGTGGCGTACCTCGGCGGCACCCGCCTCGAGCGCTTCGGCGGCATTGTCGACCGCCGATGCGCCGACGCCCACCACCACCACGCGCTTGCCGCGTAACGCCTGGAAGTCGATCTTGTCGGACGAATGCGCCCAGTATTTGCGCGGCAGGTTTGCGACGAAGCCTGGAATGCTCGGATGGCCCATGCCGTCGCGGCCGGTCGCCATCACCACCTTGCGGGCGAGCACCGACTGTTCGCGGGTGCCCTCGCCCTTCAGCGTGAGCCGCATCAGCTCGCCTTCGGGTACGATCTTGTCGACCTCGACGCCGTTTTCCACCGGCAGCGCCAAAACCTTCCGGTACCAGCGCAGGTAGTCCATCCACATCGGCCGCGGGATCTTGTCGAGCTCGGTCCATGCCTCATTGCCGAACTGGGCGACGTACCAGGAGCGGAAGGTCAGAGACGCCATGCCGTAGGCCGGCCCGACCAGTTGCTTGGGCGAGCGCAGCGTCTCCATGCGTGCATAGGTGAGCCAGGGACCCTCGAAGCCAGCGGGGCTGCGATCGAAGATGCGGATATTGCGAATGCCGCCGGCAAGAAGCGCGAAGCTCGCGACCAGCCCGCACATACCGCCGCCGATGACCACGACGTCGTGGACCTTCTCGCCGCCGGGCGTCGGCACCACCCAGTTGGCGGGCGCATAGCACATGCAGGCGAGGTCGTCGCGCACACGCTGTTCCAGTTCAGCCAGAGTGGAGGCAGCGGCCTTGAGCGGCGCCTGTACGTCGTAAGCCATGGTCACCGGCCCCTTGAGATCGTCAATTCGCATGTCCGTCTGGACCGCGCCGCACCGGCACGGCCTTCCCTCCTCAGTTGACCGCGTGCCGGTCGGGAATGACCGTAGTGCTTTCGGGTTTCCAACCCACCCAGATGTCCTCGCCGCTGATCTGCGAGACGTCGGACGGGTGGACGAGCGCGTTGAGCACGGCGCCGTCGCCGACCTCGACCATCAGCGAGGTATGGTTGCCCTTGAACACGCGCTGGCGGATCTTGCCCCTGACCTTGTTGGCGTCGGTCGGCTCGGCGCTCGAGCAGTGGATCGCCTCGGGGCGCAGCACCACGTAGATGTTGTCGCCGGCCTTGGGCGACAGGCCGCCCTGCTCCGCCTTGATGGTGATGCCGTTCCAGTTTGCCGCCGCGACACTGCCCTCGGTGCCGAGCACAGTGCTGCGCAAAAGGTTGGTCTCGCCGATGAAGTTGGCGACAAAGACGCTGCCCGGCTTGCCGTACAGCGTGTTCGGGTCGCCCATCTGCTCGATCTTGCCCTTGTTCATGACCACGATCGTGTCCGACATGGTCAGCGCCTCTTCCTGGTCGTGGGTCACGAACATGAAGGTCTTGCCGGTCTTCTCCTGGATCGACTTGAGCTCGATCTGCATCTGCTGGCGCAGCTTGGCGTCGAGCGCCGAAAGCGGCTCGTCGAGCAGCAGGACCTCCGGATCGGGCGCAAGCGCGCGCATCAATGCCACGCGCTGGCGCTGGCCGCCTGAAAGCTCCGTGGGCAGGCGCTTGGCGAAGTCCTGGAGCTGAACCAGTTCCAGGAGTTCCATCACCCGGCGATGGATGTGCTGGTTGTCATGCCCCTGCAGTTCCAGGCCGAACGCGATGTTCTTGGCGATGCTCATATGCGGGAACAGCGCGTAGTCCTGGAAGACGATGTTGACGTTGCGCTTATTGGGCGGCAGTCGCGTGACGTCCTTGCCGCCGAGCAGGATGCGGCCCGAATTCGGCGTCTCGAAACCGCCGAGCATGCGCAGCGAGGTCGACTTCCCGCAGCCGGACGGTCCAAGCAGCGTGACGAACTTGCCCGCCTCGATGCTGAGGTTCAGGTTCTCGACGGCAACGTGCTTGCCATAGCTCTTGGTGACGTTGTCGAACTGGACGACGGGTTGCATCAGCGGGTCCTCGCGCGGCGGGTCATGTATTCGGCGTAGAGCCCGACGGCGGCGGTAACCACCAGCACGAGCGTCGCCATGGCGTTGATTTCGGGAGACATGCCGCCCTGCACCTTGGCGAAGATCAGCATCGGCAGGGTCGGGCGATAGCCGCCCAGGAAGAAGGTGCGGACGAAATCGTCGATCGACAAAAGCACTGTGAAGATCATGCCGCCGAAGAGCGCCGGCCACAGATAGGGCAGCGTGACGCGGAAGAAGGCGACGATGCTGTCGGCACCGAGGTCACGCGCGGCGTCCACCAGATTGCCCGGCATCGTGCGCAGGCGGGTGAGCGCCATCACCACCACGAAGGGTACGGCGTGCACCGTGTGGCCGAGGATGATCGCAGCGGTGCCGGTCGGCATGTCGATGGTCGAGATGAAGATGCGCAGCGAAATCGCCGAGATCATGCCGGGCACGACCGCCGGCAGGCAGGCGATGGCGAAGATGACGACCTGGCCCTTGATGCCTTCGGCCACGATCAGCATGGCAATCCAGGTGCCGAGAATGGTCGCGGCTAGCGTGGTGGCTGTGGCGATCATGATCGAGTAGAGGCAAGCTTCCAGGAACTGCTTGTCCTGCATCACCTTGACGTACCAGTCGAACGTCCACTCGCCGATCGGGAAGGCGATGTAGTTCGCATCCTTGAAGCTCATCGCCATCATCAGCGTGAGCGGCAGGAGCAGGTAGAGCAGGAAGGCCCAATAAATCGCGGTCAGCGACGTGCGCGAGGCATCGGCAAACATGTTGCGCATCAGATTGCACTCCTTTTGCTTCCGCCGACGAGGCGCATGAAGATGCCTGCCGCGGTCAGCGCGGTAACCAGCATGATCAGGGCGAAGGCAGCACCCACCGGCCACTTGTCACTGGCGCCATGGAAGAAATTGCCGATGGTCTCGGGGAACAGCACGGTGTTGGGGCCGCCGAGCATCATCGGGGTGGCGAACACGCCGATACAGGTGAGGAATACCAGGCTGCAGCCCGACACGATGCCGTCCTTGGACAGCGGCAGGATGATCTTGCGGAACCGCGTGAACGGCCCGGCGCCGAGGTCGGCAGCCGCGTCGAGATATTGCGGCGGGATCTTCTCGATCGCCGAATAGAGCGGCAGTAGCATGTAGAGGCAGATGAGGTAGACCAGGCCGAAGCCGAGCGAGAACGAAGTGTAAAGCATCGGGATCGGCCGGTCGATCAGGCCGATCTCGCGCAGCAGCACGTTCACCGCGCCGCGGTTGGCGAGAAGCATGATCACCGAGAAGGTGCGGATCAGTTCGCCCGCCCAGAACGGCACGAGCAGCAGGAGCAGTGCCTTGGAGCGTCCTTCCGGCTTGACGATTTTGGCGACGTAGTAGGCCACAGGATAGACGACCACCAGCGTCGCGGCGGTCGCGAGCGTTGCAAAGACGAAGCTACGGATCAGCGGCGAGAAGTAGAGCGACTCGCTGAAGAAGAGCCTGTAGTTGTCGAGGGTGAAGCGGCTTTCGACACCCGGCAGCACCGGATAATGCGACATCAGGCTGATCTTGAGCATCTGGTAGATCGGCCCAATGTGGAGCGCGAGCAGCCAGATGGCCGGCACGCCGGCCAACAAGGCCAGCCGCCCCCAACGCGACTCCACGGCCGCTCCCAGCGTGTAGCGGTACAGGCTGGAATTGACGACCTTGGCAATGCGGGTCGAATACCGCGGCACCGCCGCCTCGCGCATCAGGCCGTATTCGGCTGTCGTGTCAGTGCTCACCATCAGACTATCTCGTTGGGCGCAAGCCGACCGGCGGCAGCCGGTTGGGCCGGTCGCCGGTCAATGCGCGTTGCGGCGTTCGGGCAGGACGCAAGGGCACCGCCCGCCTGCCCCGGGGACGTCGCAGCGACCCAGGACAGGCTGTCGGCGCCAGGGAAAGCGGCGTCAGGCCGCCTTCACCTCGGCGGTTGCGCGGTCGATCATCTCGTTCTTCATGTCGCGGTTCACGGACGAGAAGAAGACGATGCGCTCCAGCTCTTCCTGCGGCAGGGTCGAGGCGAGCTTCTCGCGCTCGTCGAGCAGGTCGGCGACGCCGTTGATGGTCGAGCTGTAGCCCGACTGGCGGGTCATCGAGGCGCCGACTTCCGGGTTCTCCAGGACTGCGTTCAGGAACTTGTAGGCGTTCTCAGCGTTCGGCGCGTTGTTCACGATGTTGAGCGTGTAGACGAAGCCGAACGTGCCTTCCTTCGGCACCGACAGCTGGATCGGGTGGCCGTCCATGATCAGCTTGGCGGCCGGGCCCGACCACGAATGCGCCAGGTAGATGTCCTCGTTGATGAACATCTGCTGCACTTCCGAGCCGGCCTCGTAGTACTTGCGGACCTTGTCCTTGTGCTTGATCAGGAAGTCGCGCGCCTCGTTGGTCGCCTTCTGCGCCACGTCGGCCTTGTCGACGTAGGAGACGAAGTCGCCGTCATGGCCGAGATACTGCATGACGATGGTCATGAAGTCGCTGACGATGTAGGAGGTCTGGCCCTGGTACTGCGGGTCGAACATGACCTCCCAGCTCGGCGCTTCCTTCACATAGTCCACGTTGCGGGCGAGGCCCTCGTAGCCGGCCAGGATCGGCAGGCCCCAGAGGTTGCCGTCGACGCGCGCCCAGGCAGCGTCCTGGTAGGCCGGGTTGAGGTTCTTCCAGTTGGCGATCTTGCCGGTGTCGACCGGCGCGAGCAGCTTGGAGCTGATGAACTGCGAATAGCGATGGCCAGCGACAGTGCAGATGTCGGTCGACGGATTGGCGCCTTCGGCGGTCAGGAGGTTGTACTGCTTGCCCTGGTCGTCGGTGAGGCGGATGTTTACCTGAATTCCAGTGTCCTTCTGGAACTTGTCGATGAATTCCTGCGGCAGGAACTTGTCGTAGGTGGTGATGTTCAGCACGCCGCTCTGGGCCCAGGCCGGGATCGGACGGATGATGTAGGGCGCAGCCAGTGCCGCGGCGCCGCCGCCAAGCAGCTTGAGCGCCGACCGGCGGTTCGTCATCAGGATTTTGCTCATTTTGTTCCCCTTGTGTTGAAACTGTGTGTTTGTCGTGCGCAACCGAGGCTACGCAACAAAAAGCCAACTCCCACAGTCCAACGGACAGTGTGACCGGAAAGCCGGCAAAGCTGTATTTTCAGGAATAGATTTCGAATTGCTTATAAGCCGGCGCCAAGTCCTCCACTAAGCTAGCCAACAATTCCGGCATTACGACCGGAAATTCCATTAAATTGGAATTTTTCTGTAAAGCGGACGAATGTCAAGCAGGGCTTATATAGATTCTTGTTTGCCTGCGAACATTGTTTGCATTTTGTGGCATACGCCGGGAAAAATGCTCTGACGACCCGCCATCGTCCGCCGTGCGGGCTGTCGTCGACGATCGGTCGTGGGAAGTCAGGCGTCGAGCGCTTCGGCGTCGTTCAGGCTGAGCAGCGTCTTCTCCATGTCGGGCTCCTCGCCCGAGCAGACGCACAGCATCTCGGCGTCGCCCTCGCCTACCGACAGGTAGGCATGGCCCATGGTCGAATCGATGTAGACGCTCTCGCCCGCCTTGAGCCGGACCGGAGCATACTGGTCGGTGTGGAGTTCGATCTCGCCCTTGAGCACGATCAGGAACTCTTCGCCGGCATGGCTGGTAAGCGGGCCGAACTCCTCGAGCGTGCGCGCCCTCGCATGGGCCAGGATCGGCACCATGCGCTTCTTCACCAGATCGGTGGCGAGATAATAATAGTCGTAATTGCGCGTCAGCTGCCTGAGGGTGTTGGCCTGCGCCGCAACGGACCTACGGGTCCGGGCCGAGGGCTGCCGGTTGGCACCGCTCAACAATTCGGTGACATGGATCCCGAGCCCGCTACAGATCTGCAGCAGCTTGTCGTAGCTCAGCGACATCTGGTCGTTCTCGACCTTCGACAGCGTCGACACCGCCACGCCCGTGAGGTGGCTGACGTCCTGCAGCGTCCAGCCATGCTGCTTCCTGAGATTGCGCAGGCAGTCGCCGAGATTGGGCTGTTCCGACATGGGTTTCTCCGTCCCTGTCAGTAGCTATTCCAACTCCCGCGCCATCGCAACAATCGCCAAAAATTTTCCTATACGCTAATTATTGACGGTATCGGAAAATGATTTTACGAATGGCCATGCCTTTCGATAGCCCTTCCCCCACAGTGATCGTCATCGGCGGTGGCATTGCCGGCCTCTCGGTAGCTGCGTGCCTCCAGCAATGGGCCAGGGTGACCGTGATCGAACGCGAACCCCAGCTCGGCTATCACGCCAGCGGGCGTTCGGCGGCGCTGTTTTCCGAAACCTACGGCAATGCCCTGGTGCGCGCGCTTTCGGTCGCCAGCCGCGAAGCGATCGTCGGAGGCGGGTTCGTCGAGCATGTCCGCGGCGCCTTACATTTCGGCGGACCGGACGACGCGGACGCCATCGATGCGATGGCAAGGGAACAGCAGTCCCTGGTGCCGAGCGTCCGCCGGTTGACGCCCCGCGAAGTCAGCGAACTCGTTCCCTGCATCGCACCGGAACGCACCTGCGGCGGCGTCTTCGAGCCAGGCGCCATGGACATCGACACCGGCAAGATGGTGCAGGCGCAGGCCGTCGCACTCAAGGCTGGAGGCGGTGCGATCGTGACGTCGACCGAGGTTCTGGAAATCTCGCGTGGCCCAGGCGGCTTTCGCGTTGTCACCACCACCGGCACCTACGAAGCCGACATCGTCGTCAACGCATCAGGCGCCTGGGTCGACGTCATCGCCGGACGGGCGGGCTTGCCAGGCCTCGGCTTCAGGCCCAAGCGGCGCACTGCCTTCCTGTTCGATCCACCGGAAGGCATGGACGCGCGCAAGTGGCCGCTGGTGGTCGACCTGCACGAACGCTTCTACTTCAAGCCGGATGCCGGGCGCCTGATCGGCTCGCTCGCCGACGAGACCGACACCGAACCCTGCGATGCCTATCCCGAGGACATCGACGTCGCCACCGCAGCCTACAACATCGAGGAAGCTACCGGTCTCGCGGTCGGCCGCCCGCAGACGCCATGGGCTGGCCTGCGAACCTTTTCCCCCGACCGCAGCCCGGTGGCCGGCTTCGACCCGCGCCTTCCCGGCTTCTTCTGGCTCGGCGGCCAGGGCGGCTACGGATTCCAGGTGTCGCTGACGCTGGCGCGCCTGTCCTCGTCGCTGATGCGCGGTCAGGCGATGCCCGAGGACCTCGACCGTCTCGGCGTGACCTTCGGCGACCTTGCGCCTGACCGCTTCATCCGGAGCGACACCCCCATCGGGATCGTCCCGCGGGAAACCTGACGGTTCAGACGCCGAGGCTGGCGGCCACCTGGCGCAGGTCGATGGCCAGTTCGGACGTCACCTCCAGCGCGCGGTCCTCGCGCGCTGGAGCATCGTTTTCCGGCCGATGTGCTGCGATCACCCGATCCCGCTCGCGGATCAGCGTAGCGATCTCCTCGCCGAACAGCGCAAACAGGGACGCAAGCCAGCGATTGACCAGATAGGACGGCCGCGCGAAGTGCAGGTCGAAGCGTGGCAAGAGTGCAATCGTGCCCTCCGCATCGAGCCATTCGTCGCCCACCACCCACTGGTTGACCGTGAACAGCCTGAGAAGGCGGCCATAAGCGTCGACGCCTACCGCCGCCATGTGATGGATCGGGCCATCCGCGCCTTGCGGCCTGACGAAGCAATGGAAATGGCCGTGCTCGGCCTGCCCCTCCTGCTGCGGATGGCTGTGGTGGTACCACTGCGCCCCGGTTTCGGGATCGAACACGTCGCCGGGTGGAAAATGCTCCCAGGCCGCGACCGACTTCGCCTCGCGCAGGGTCTCGAGCAGCACGTTGCTGCCCGATTTCGCCAGCACATGCTCGCAGAACAGCGCCTGCCGCACTGCTTCGGATCTCTTCTCGTCCATCGTTAGCCTCCGGGCCGCAGCTTGTCCTATTGCGGCTGGGCCGCGCAAGGCGAGGCGGCGGCGCAAGGCGCGGCAGCCGCGCAAGGGGCCGCCGGCGCCGCCGCACAGGGAGAAGCAGCCGCCGGTGCAGGCGCGGCCGAGCACGGAGAGGCTGCCGAACAGGGCGCCGATGCTGCACAAGGAGATGCGGCGGCACACGGAGCCGCTGCGGCACAGGGCGAAGCGGCACTGCAAGGCGAAGCCGCAGCACACGGAGACGCCGCGGCGCAGGGCGAGCCCGCGGCACACGGATTTCCAGCAGCGCAAGGCGTTGCCGGCGCAGTGGCTGCCGGCGCAGGCTTTGGCGCGGCAAAGCGGTAGTGATCGACCGCGACCGCCGAAGTGGCGGCGAGGAACGCCGTGCCGAACAGAAGAGTGTTGCTCGCGCTCATTTCTTGAACCCGTCGAGACCGAAGTGCGGACGCAGCGCGACACCGCCGAGACTGCCGACAAACGCCGAGGCGAACCACAGCCAGCCATGCACGCTGCCCGAGGCGATGCCCGAGAACAGCGCGCCGACATTGCAGCCGAAGGACAGCCGCGCGCCGTAGCCCATCAGCACGCCTCCAATTGCGGCAGCCAGGAACGAGGCGAACGGCACGTGCACCTTGGGCGCGAACTTTCCGGCGAGCCCTGCTGCGAGTGCAGCGCCCAAAATGATGCCGAAATTCATCACCGACGTGACGTCGGCGAGAACGCTGGAGCCCAGCGCCTTTGCCGGTCCCGGCCAGTTCCAGAAGGCCCAGGTTTCGACGGGCACGCCAACCGCCTGCGCCGCCTTCGCACCCCACAGGCCGAAACCAAAGGTTACCGACCAGGGATGACCGGCAGTGACCAGCGTCGCGATGTTGAGGCCGGCGAGCAAGAGCCCGGCCCCGATCAGCGGCCAGGGGCCGTGCAGCAGGCGCGCGAGGCCCTGGCGCGGCACGGGCTTGGCCTTCTCGATGCTGCCATGGGCGCGGCGCTCGACCAGCACGGTGACGCCGGCGACGGCTGCCAACCCGGCGAGCGTGACGATCACACCACCCGGCACGCCGAGCGTCCTGCCGAGGCTGATCTCGGGCAGCGATGGCAGCGCCAACCACCATGGCAGGTGCGCCGTGCCGATGACAGCGCCGACGATGAAGAAGATCAGCGTCACCAGCATGCGCGAGCTGCCGCCGCCAACCGTGAACAGCGTGCCCGAGCCGCAACCGCCACCGAGTTGCATGCCGAGCCCGAACATCGCGGCGCCCACCAGCACCGACACGCCGACCGGCGCGAAGGCGCCGACAAGCGCCTGGCCGTTGAAGCTGCCGAGCGACAGCAGCGGCATGAACACGACGGCCGCCGCCGCGATCATCAGCATCTGGGCGCGGATCGCATTGCCGCGCTTCTCGACCACGAAGCGACGCCAGCCGCCGGTGAAGCCGAACGAGGCGTGGTAGAGCGTCAGGCCGAGCAGCCCGCCGATGAGGAACAGCACGGCCTGGCGCGCATCGATCGCCTGGCCGATGGCGAGAGCGCCGAGGACGAAGGCGAGCCCTACGAAGGCCACGGGGCCCTTGTCGAGGTTGACGCCTGCGGCTGGTGCCGGCGCGGTTGCATTGATGTTGGTCATTTCAGTTCATTTGCCGGGAATGTCGTGAGCGGAGGCGCGGACTCAAAGCAAGATGTCCAGGATCGCTCCTGGACATCCGCCGATTGGCATGCCGAAGCGGGCGATCAGGAACCGGGCTGCACGGGACGGGCCGGATCGGCGGCCCATTCGGCCATCGAGCCGTCATACATCTTGGTGTTCTTGTTGCCCTCGATCTCGCTCAGGCCGAACCAGACGACGGAGGCCCAATGGCCGGTGTTGCAGAAGGCGATGTTGTTTTCGTCCTGCGCGAGGCCGACGGACTTGGACAGGCTCGAAACCGTCTCCTTCGAGGCAAACGACGCCTTGTCCGCGTCATAGAGCTTGCTGTTTTCGAGATTGGCTGCGCCCGGGATCGTGCCTGCGGCGCGCACTACGGGGCTCTTCGCTTCGCCGCGGAACTGCGCGGCCGGGCGGCCGTCGATCAGCTTGATGCCTTCGGCGCGCGCCTTCTCGACATCGGCCGTGGTGGCCAGAAGTTCCTTCTTCAACTCGCCCTTGAAGGCAACTGCCGCGGGCTTGACGACATCGGTCGCGAGTTCGCCGCCGGCCGCTTCCCAGGCGCGCGCGCCGCCGTCGAGGATCGAAACGGCGTCGTGGCCAAGCACCTTGAAGGTCCAGTAGACGCGAGTGGCGCCGCCGAACTCGGAAGAGTCGGTGCCGTTCGGCACGATGACGACGTGGCTGTCATTGCTGACGCCGAGGTCGCCGATGGTCTTGGTGATGGTCTCTAGCGGCGGCAGCATGCCGGGAACACCGTTCACTTCGGCGCGCCAGCCGGCGGTCGAATAGGGAGCGCTGATAGCCCCCGGCACATGTCCCTTGGCATAGGGGTTGGCACCGTCCTTGGCGGCGTCGCGCACGTCGATCACGACGAGGCTCTTGTTGCCGAGCTGCGACTTGAGCCAAGCAGCGTCCACGAGCGGTTGATCGGTCAGGCGTTCGGCATATGCCCCGGTCGCAAAAGCAAGGCTTGCAGCAAATGCTGCGGCAATGACAGAAAAGCGCATCGGACTACTCCAGGAAAAAAGATTCCAATATGAGGTTGTGAACGCACTTATACGCTGGCCACGCCGAGGCAGAACAGGAATGGTAACCCAATCTGATAGCCATTTCGCAATTCCATACCCCTGGCGTTCCTCCAAATAGAAATCCGTTCCGTGCCTGAACTGTGACTTTTGTATGCAGAAGAAGAAATATAAGCACTTCACAAAAGGGAGCTTAGCGGGGATTTTCCAATTGCGCCCCGCCGGCATGCAGTTCGGCGTACCGGTGCGCCCATGGCTCGGACTTGCGGGGTCCGGTCATGCACGAATGCCTGGAGGGGTCACGAGATGCGTTTGCTAAGAGCCATTGCCGCAGCAGTTTTCAGCGCGGTCTTGGCAACCTCCGCCGTCGGCGCCGCAAGCCCGGACGACACGCTGGTGGTGGCGGACGCTATCGACGACGTCATGACCCTCGACCCCGGTGAGATCGGCGAGGTCGGGGGCGTGCTGACAAGCAGCCAGATCTATCAGCCGCTGGTCAGCTTCGACGTCAATGACCCGACCAAGATCATAGGCGTGCTGGCTGAAAGCTGGACGATCTCGCCCGACGGCAAGACCTTCACGTTCAAGATGAACCCGCGCGCGAGATTCGCGTCAGGGAACCCCGTGACCGCATGGGACGCCGAATACTCGCTGCGCAGGGTGATCCACCTCAAGTCGCGGTCCGCCTTCATCATCGGCCAGTTCGGCTTCTCGCCTGACAATGTCGATGACCGCATCAAGGCCGTCGATGACCAGACCCTCGTGATCCAGATCGCCGACACCTATGCGCCGAGCTTCCTGTTCTACTGCCTCTCTTCTTATATGGGGGGCATCGTCGACAGCAAGCTCGTCAAGACCAAGGAGGTCAATGGCGACTTCGGCAATGGCTGGCTCAAGGCCGACAATTCGGCCGGCTCCGGGCCGTTCGCGCTCGCCAAGTGGCAGCCTCGCCAGTCGATCCTGCTCAAGCGCAACGAAAACTACTGGGGCGAGGCGCCAGGTATCGACAGCATCCTCATCCGCCATGTCGCCGAGAGCGCTGCCCAGCGCGCGCTGCTCGAATCCGGTGAGGTCGACATCGCCAACAGGCTGCGGCCCGACGACCTCGACGCGATCGACCAGAACCCCGGCCTGTTCACCATGTATGGCCGCTCCGGCAACATCTACTACATGGGGCTGAACGTCAGGAACCAGTACATCGCCAACCCGAAGGTCGTGCAGGCGATGAAATACATGGTCGACTACAAGGGGATCGCCGAGACCGTGGCCCGCGGCTCGATGGAGGTGCACCAGACACTTGTGCCCAAGGGCTTTCTGGGCGCGCTCGACTACACCCCGTACAGTTTCGACGTGGACAAGGCGAAGGCCCTGCTCGCCGAAGGTGGGGTGAGCGGGGAGTTTGAGCTGGACATGGTGGTTTGGGATACCCTGCCCTACACCGATTTCGCCAGGGCGATACAGGCCAACATGGCCAAGGCCGGCGTGACGCTCAATCTTCAGTTCGTCGACGGGCAGGAGTGGCTGAGGCGCTATCGCGAACACGACCTCGACATCTGGCTGGGCCTATGGGGACCGGACTACCCAGACCCCCACTCGAATGCCAAGGCCTTCGTGGTGAACAAGCAGGACGCGCCGGACGGTTCCGAGAGCCTTGCCGACCGATTCGGATGGAATTCCCGCGGCCTGTCTTCCCAAGCGATGGCCGCGGTGCGCGAACAGGACACGGCCAAGCGCAAGTCCATGTACGAGGCCATCCAGAAAACCCACACGGACACCTCGCCCTTCATCTTCATGTTCCAGGAAGTGCGCAAGGTGGCCGTCAGCACGAAGGTAAAGGGGCTGGTGATGGGCACCACCTTCTCGGATGACCGCTATTCGGCGGTGTCCAAGGGTCCACGGCAAGCCCCGAACTGAATGTCTGCCGAATAGGCCGGGCGCGCATCCAGAAGGTTGCCGCCCGGCCCAAGCTGGCAATCAGGCACAGCTAGCCGCCTGCTCCTCCGGCGCCGCCGCCTCCACCACCGCCGGACTCACCGCCGCCGCCCGAGCCACCGCCGCCGCCGGAGCCGCCGCCACTCGAATCCGAGCTGCTGCCGCCGGAACCACCGTCACCGCCCGAGCCGCCGCTACCGGAGTCAGAGCTGCTGCCACCACCGGAACCACCGTCGCCGCCCGAGCCGCCACCACCAGAGTCAGAACTGCTGCCGCCGGAGCCGCCATCGCCCCCGCCGCCGCCTGAACCGCCGCCGGAGCCGCCGCTGCCACCAGAGCCACCAGAGCCACCGGAGCCGCCGCTACCGCCGCCGCCCGAGCCACCACCGGTGCCGCCTCCGCCAGATCCACCGCCGCCCGAGCCGCCACCACCGGTGCCGCCGCCGCCCGAGCCACCACCGGTGCCGCCTCCGCCGGCCGATGCGCCGCCGGCTGAACCTCCACCACCGGAGCTGCCGCCGGCCTTGCCACCCTTGCCGCCCGAGCCGCCGCCGTCATTGCCGCCGCTTCCGCTGCCGCCGCCGTTGCCTTCGCTACCGTTGAGCACTGCGGAGATCAGCGATGTGGTGATGGGCGGGCATTGCGCGATCTGGGCCGCCGACATGATGCTGCGGCGGTTGATGGCGATGCAGCACAGTTGATAGTTGTTCTGTGTCAGGGGTTGGCATTGCGCCGCCGACATCCGCGGCCGAACATTGCCCTGGGCCGAAGCGGGAACCGCCGAAAGCGCGGCCGCCACGGCCGATGATACCAACAGAACGGTTTGGAACCTGCGCACGCAGGTTGGGAACGTCCTCATTTCTTCCTCCTGAGGAAAAACCGCGCCCGTCCCCAAACTGGCGCTATCGATCGGTGGTTTCCGACCATCGGAAACACCCGCATAAGGATACATTCCTCAGGAAATCCCGGAAGACCCGCCCCCACCAACCATTAGGCGTATCTGAAATATCGACTTGCGGGCGACGAGCTAGATCAACGGTGACGATCGCCGTCACCGAATGGCCTCAGTGCGGAAAGCCGTTTTCCTCGACGATCTTCCATATCTGCAGGTTGATGTCCCTGATGGCTTCGATCGAGGCCTGGATGCGGTGCATCTCCGTATCGTCGAGCTCTTCGTACTTGCCGTACCGGACCGTGTCCTTGCTGTCGAAGATGCGCATGAGCTGGGTGCTCGCCCGCGTGCCGGTCTCGTCGAACGAGTAGATGCAGTGGCTGTATTTGTTGCGCAGCTTGGCCTGGTGGGTCAGCTGTTCGGCAACCGAGAGGATCGCCTGGCGGCAATCGGCCTGCGTCTTGGGCAGCTTTGCCAGGCGCTCGACCAGGTCGAGGCGCGCCCTGGTCGTGTTCAGCGTCAGGAAGATGATGATCGCCGTCTCCTTGTCGACCTGCGCGAGGCCGGCGATGAGATAGATCAACAGGCTCTCGGTGTTGGTCCAGGTGTAGTTCAGCTGGCCAACGATGAGCAGGACGTCCTGAAAGCGGGGCATCTCGTGTTTATGCCAAGGGTTGCGGTGCCCGCAGGCCAGCCGGGTCTCCGATGTTCCGCCCCGAGAGCGCCTCTCGCCGCGCATGGAAGATGGCTGCGGCCTCGGTTCGGTTGTGCGCGCCGAGCTTGGTTATGATGTTGTGGAGGTGGATCTTCACCGTGTGCTCGGAAAGACCAAGTGCTGCGGCGATCAGCTTGTTCTGCAGGCCACGCGCCACCATGCCGAGGATTTGCAGTTCGCGGTCCGTCAGCTCGTAGAAGTCGTCCGGATCGCTCGCGCCGACGTCCTGCGGCCGCGTCACCTCTTCCGGTTCGACGGCGATTTCGGGCGCCTTCTTGGTCATGATCGGCTCGAACAGCGACAGCGGGAAATACTCCCCGCCCCGCAGCACCAGCCTGATGACCGAGAGCCAGACGTCGAACTTGAGGTTCATCGGCAGCACGCCGCGCACGTTGCGGGCGGTGACCACGTCGTGGATGGAGATCTGGTGGCGCCCGTCTTCCTGGATGAGCATGAACTGGGCCCCGGGGTGCTGGCGCAGCACCCGGTCGGAATGGGTACCGATTTGCGCAAGCTGCGCCGAATCCACCAGGACCAGCGAGACGGGGTGGCTGAACGTCCTCTCAGCCTCCTCGAGCGTCGTCACCTGCTCGACCGAGATCCAGGGAAACTCCCTTTCCATGGCATAGACAAAGCAATCGGACACAAAATCCGCAGGTGCCACGATCAGCAACGTCTTGCAGGATTTTTGCCCGGACCCACTCGCCGCCGCTGCGCGGCGTGCGCCCGCTACTCCCACCCGATACATGAGGCCTCCCGCCCCTCTGTCCGCAACTCACTGAAGCCCCCGCGTGCCGCGCGACGGGATATGTTTGAGGATGATATACCGGTCATTAACGGTTCGGTATAAGCAAGACGAGCTATCGAGCCCTCCGCCGCTAGTCCCTGTGGCGGTACGATCCACCGTCCGGATTAGCCCGTCCGGTTGGCACCGGTACCATCCACGGTTGCTACGGAGCAGTGCTTCACCCGACAGGCGCGCGAGATTCGGTAGGAAATCGTGGATCGCGGCACTTTCCCGAATGACCAGGATTGGTCGGATTTCTCCGGACCACAAGAACTACGGCTGCCCGATAGGGACTATATCTAGCCCGCATCAGTCGATTCCTTGCGCGCATCGCCCGAAAAGCCTAGCGCGAACTGTCAGCTTACAATTTTCAGCCTGCGGACACAGACTTTCCCCGTTTCGCCAGCAAGGGCGCGGCGCGACTTGGAGTCTGTTTCCGTACAATCAGGACCGATCGTGAAGGCCTGAACATCACGGAAAAGTGAAGATCCCAGTTGCCGCTCCCCAAAGAACAAAGGGAGGTAAGGGCCATCAGACACGAGTCCGGATTGGAGGCTGCGAGTCCCCTCGGCTGAAGATCCAAAGTCAGTCCCAAAGTCGAAAATAGAGGCAAGTGCCCGCGTAAGCCAAAGACCGTGTGAGAGATGAAGACGGTCCGGCAGTCGCGGTCCCAAACCGAGGACATGACGATGTCTGACAGAAACAACGGGATTAGTGCGTTCGGCATGCAGTTCCCCGGCAATCACTACGACCCGGGTGATACAGAGAACAGCAACGAGAACGAAAACAAGAACGAAAACAAGAACGATTCGGACAACAACAACGACAACTACTCAGAGAACGGCAATTACACCGAGAACGACAACAACAACGATAACGACAACAAGAACGAAAACGAAAACAAGAACGAATCCAAGAACGAGAACCAGAACGAGAACAAGAACGAGTCGGAAAACAAGAACGAGAACGTAAACAAGACCGAGACCAAGGTCGACGTGAATGTCGACGTCGATCTCGACCTCAAGACCGACACTCCCTTCACAGACGACCATTCCGACGACGACTTCGTGGACGTCGACAATGCTGGTGGCACGATCGACACCATGCTGGTCACCCAGAACGGCAACATCTCGTATGACCCGGGTGACGACATCAACTTCAAGGACATCCTCAACGGCGCCCTGAATGGCAACGGCAACAACGCCTTTGTCATCAACCAGGTCGCCAACATGTCGGATGACGACAAGGTTGAGTCGGCCAACGTCACAAACAACTCTGCCTTTACCCAAACCTTCGACGCCAAGGGCGGCTTTGCTTCGTCCGGTGACGGCATCGACACCGACACCGGTGGCGGTTCCGGCGGCGATGCGAAGGCCGATGGCGGCGACGGCGGCAACAGCGGCGACACCAAGGGCGGTGAGGCCGATGGCGGCGACGGCTCCGGCGGACTGGCTCTGAGTGCTGCACTCGGCGGCGACTCCAAGGGCGACACCAAGGCAGAAGGTGGCAACAGCGACGGCGGCGACGGCAAGAACGACGCCGAAGGCGGCAAGGGTGAAGGCGACTCGGGCGGTCGTGGTGGCGACGGTACCGGCGTAGGCCTCGGCCTCGGCCTGGGTCTTGGCCTTGGTGCCGGGCTCGGCGGCGAAGCCAAGTCTGAAGGCGGTGACACCAAGGCGGATTCCGGTAGCGCCGACGCGGACAGCGGCGACGCAGGCAATGGCGGCCATGGTGGCGATAGCGGCGACAGCGGCGACTCCGAAGGCGGCAACGCAAATGGCGATGGCGGTGACGGCATCGACGCATTCGTTCCGATCGTTCCGATCCTGAACTTCGGCTTCGGCGGTGACGGCGAAGGCGACGGCGGCGACTCCGGCAATACCGGCAACACCGGGAATGCAGGCGGCGGCGGCGGCGGCGGCGGCACGGGTGCAGCAACTGCCACGAGCGGCGACGCGACGTCGACGGGTGGCGATACTGCCTCCACTGGAGGTGCGGGAAGCGGAACCGGCTCAGGCAGCGGAACGGGCTCAGGTAATGGCTCAGGCACCGGCGGCGACGGCGGCGACGGCGGCTGGGGCTTTGGCGGCGCAGCAACCAACGGCGACGCAACCGGTGGCGAAAGCACCGGCGGTGCGGCGACGGCCTGGGGGGGCGACGGCGGCCATGCCTTGAGTGGCGCTTGGGCTGACGGCTATGGCGGCGACGCCACGGGCGGTCTGGCCTGGGGCGGCGCAGGCGGCGCGGGCGGTGCTGGCGGCTTTGCCACTGGCGGCGCTGGCGGCGCAGGCGGCGACGCCGGCACCTGGGGCTCGAACAATGGTGACGACGGCTATGTCACCGGTTCCAGCGAAGCCAGTGCCGACGCCATCATCGACACCAGCGCGTTCAACCAGCAGATCGTCATGGGCGCCAACCTGCAGGGCAACACGGTCGACATGACCGTGGTGGGCGGCGATTACCATCATACGATCAGCGGCGAAGACGGTACCGACCACACCACCTGATCGGTGCGATCGGCTCGCAAGCGAGCACGAAACCGGACTGCGCGGAACCTCCGCGCAGTCCTTCCATGGTGGAGCCAGAATTTCTTGAGGGGTGGCCCGCCGTGATTTCCTGGGGCGGAGGCAACGAACGTGTATTCCCTCACTTTGGGTAAGGTCTCTGACGCGATCGCCCACTTCATCGGGTTGCTTCACACCTCGATCGAAGAGGCTCGGCAGAAGCAGGCCTTTGACGCATTCAAGGCGCATCACGCAAAGGATGCGCAACTGCCGGACAAGGACGCCCCTGTCATCAAGGTTGACGCCAGCCACGACCTGGAAGGTTTCGATCCGAACGTACCCTATCTCGGACCGGCTCCGGTGCTGGAGCCATCGTCCCACTGGACGCTTGTGGAGCTCAACCCGCCCCACATCCCGATCCCCGGCGACGATTCGGATGTCTACTACCCCAATTTCAAGGCAGGCGGTGGCGGCAGCGTCTCCTACAGTTCCTCCGGCGAGGTCGTCCTGCCAACCATCGACCCGCCCGGGTCGGTCGCCGTCCTCCTCAACCAGGAGATCCGGCTGGATGACAACGACTATGTCAGCGTCGGCGGTAGCGGGCTGAAGTTCACGCCACCGCCCGTCGACGGCCCCCACTTGGCTGCGCTGCATTCAGAAGCGGCGAACCTGTCGCCGATCGACGATCTCACGATGCCCGGTTCCACGCAGGAGATCGTGGCCCTCGTGACGACGGCCGCCGCGCGGCTGAACGACTTCAATCCTGACGGACATGGCGACGCCAACGTGTTCGCCCTCAAGGCCGATGTCATCGAGGGCACTTACGTCAATGGCGTGCTGGTGGACGACGACGCGGCCCCCAAGCTCAAGGACTATGCCGACTACATCAAGGATCCGGACGCACAATTCGGCAAGGACGACTTCAGCGCCAAGCCCGACTCATCCGATTTCATGGGCAAATGGGGTGACGGCACGGTCGCTCCCTCGGTGCAACTCGACGCCGGCGGAAACACGGTGGTCAACTCCGCCGTGATCGTAAATGACTGGGCTTCCTCGGGCGTCATCGCCACGGTCGGCGACTATGTCGAGTTGAATGCCGTAGTCCAGATCAACGCCATTGCCGACGTCGACAGCATCGGCAAGGCCCTCAACGACTGGACGTCGGACCCGAGCCCGAACGAGACCTTCAACATCGCCTCGTTCCAGCGCATCGATCCCGGTGCCGACGCCGCCCCCGACCCCGCGGCGACGCCCGACTTCCCGTCCTATTACGTGGTCACCCAGGTCACGGGCGATCTCATCATGATGAACTGGGTCCAGCAGTACTCATTCGTCATGGACAACGACATCGCGGTCCTCGCGTCTTCGGGCGTGAAGACCATGGTTTCGACCGGCGACAACGTTGCCATCAATGATCTCACGCTGAACAACCTGGGCTACTACTACGATCTCATCATCGTCGGCGGCAGCGTATACGACGCAAATATCATCAGCCAGATGAACATCCTGATCGACAACGATCTGGTCGGTGCCGTGAACGGCTTCGAAAGCGGTGCCGGGCAGATATCGACGAGCGGCAACCTGCTCTGGAACCAGGCCAAGATCCTCAATGTAGGCCAGGGCAACGACTCCGAAGCCCTGCCCGGCCAGTACAAGACGGCCGCGGACAACCTGGCCGCAGGCAACAATATACTGCCGAGCCAGATCCTGCAGGACGACGCCTTCAGCGGCATGGACCTGCTCCGGGTGCTCTACGTCTCGGGCTCCATCTACAACCTGCAATTCATCAAGCAGACGACCATTGTCGGCGACAGCGACCAAGTGGCGCTCGCCATGAATGCGGTCACGGCGCATCCGGAAGCGCAATGGACGATCAACACCGGCGCCAATGAGCTGGTCAACTTCGCTGCCGTCGTCGACGTCGACGGCGCGATGAAGACCTATGTCGGCGGCCAGACCTATTCCGACGAGATCCTGATCCAGGCCGATCTGGTGTCGCACGAGCCGGTGCTGGGCGCCCAGAACCCGGATGCTCTTGTCAATGAAGCAGTGGCCTTCCTGGCCGACGGTGCCGTTGATTCCGGCCCCGACCCGCATGCCGATCATGCTTCCGTACCTATCCATTCGGATACGGGGGCAACCGACGGCATGCAGAGTATGATCAGTTGAACGGGTCCGGAGGCTGGCAATGACCGATGACCGCGAACACGGCTGGAGCGCCTACCAGGAAATGGGAGGCGATGACAGCCAGGACAGTTCCCCCTCGCGCCCAACTCGGGCATCTCCCTCCCAAACGCCGGATCATAAGCTCTCCCGCGCGGTCGCCTCGCAGGAAGAGGCGCTCGATCGCCTGGAGCGCTACATCGAGAACGTCGTCGGCGAGTTGAAGCAGGCCGCCGGCACGACGCCGGACGAGACCGAAACCAAGAAGTCGCCAAAGCCGGCCGAAACACCCGTTGCCGAAGCACCGCGCAGCGCCGACGCTCAGCCCGTTGCAGCAGCGCCTTCGGTGGCTCCTATAGCAGCGCAGCCTCAGACGCAGCGTGCTCCCGAAACACAGGCTAATTCCGCACAGGCTCGCCCGGCCCACACGGTCCCCGTCATCGGGCCGGTTCGGGCCGAGCAGCAATCCCCTTCACCGCGTACCGCGGAGCCGACGAACGGCTCGACTGCGGCGCGTCTGGCAACAGCGCCGCAAGGGCCGACCCAAGCGGCTCAGCCGGCGAAAACTCCGGCCCCGGAAAGCGCCCCCGCGCAACGCGCCACCCCATCGGCCCCGGCCGCGCCTGCGAAGGAAGCGGCCCGTTCGGAGCCCCCCACAGCGCGCGTCGAGCAGCCCGCCACCCAGCCGCAGGCCAAGCCTGTCCAGCCCGAGGCGAAGGCCGCACCAGCCTCTGCGCCGTCGTCCCCCTCCCCGGATATGCGGGTGAGCGAAGCTCCCCAGCCCGCCGGCGCCGACGGCAAGGAAAAATCCGTTCCGGTAGGCAAGATCAACATCGACGCCGATACCGGCCCCATCAAGGTCCGTGACAAGCTCCCGGACACCAACGGCCCGAGCGGCGGCGACATCGATCGCGGCGGTGGAGGCGGTGGTGGCGGAGGCGGCGGAAGTGGCGGCGTCTTCCACAAGAGGCTCGGCCCGGTCGACTTCTCGGCCGCGCTCAAGAACGGCAAGCGGATCGTTCAGCGCAACCTGCTGATCGTCATGCTGTTCACGCTCGCCAGCAACATACTGGTGCTGGCGATACCACTCTACCTTTTCCAGATCTCCGATCGCGTGCTCACCAGCCGCTCGGTCGACACCCTGATCATGCTGACGATCGTCATCGTCGGCGCAGTGGTCATCCAGGCGATCTTTGACGCGCTGCGCCGCTTCATCCTGATGCGCACCGCCGTCGAGGTGGCCGCGCAACTGGGCACGCCGATCCTGAGCGCCGCCGCACGCGCGTCACTGCACGGCACCGGGCGCGAGTACCAGGTGCTGGGCGACCTGGGCCAACTGCGGTCGTTCCTCGTCTCGGGCACGCTGCTGTCGCTGCTGGACGCCCCTCTGGCCCCGCTTTTCGTGCTGGCCGTGTTCCTCGTCCACCCGCACCTCGGCATGATCGTGATCACCACGTCGCTGATCCTGCTGGTCATCACCATGATCAACCAGCGTTCGACCGAGGCTGCCTTCAGCGAAGCCAATGCACACCAGAGCAAGGCGAACCTGCATCTCGACTCCATGTCGCGCAATTCGCAGATCATCAACGCCCTGGCGATGATCCCCGAAGCGGTGCGCATCTGGGGCAAGGACACCGCGAGTTCGCTCAGGGCACAGGTTATCGCCCAGGACCGCAACATCGCGTTCGCGGCGACATCCAAGGCCGTGCGGCTGCTGACCCAGGTAACCATGCTCGGCTGGGGCGCGCATCTTGCCCTGGACGGCCACCTCACTGGCGGCATGGTCATCGCGGCTTCCATCATCGCCGGCCGTGCGCTCGGCCCGATCGAAGGTGCCATCGAAGGCTGGAACCAGGTGGTCCAGTCGCGTGCAGCCTATGGCCGCATCGCGAACCTCCTGCAATCCTCTCCGCTCAATTTCGAACGTCTCAACCTGCCGCGTCCCGAAGGCCGCCTGGATGTCGAGCGCCTGCTGTTCGTGCCGCAGGGCACCAAGCGGGTCGTGCTCAACGGCATCACCTTCGCGCTCGCCCCCGGCGACTCGCTGGCGGTCATCGGAAACTCCGGTGCCGGCAAGACGACCCTCGGCAAGATGCTGGTCGGCTCGATCCTGCCCACCTCTGGCAACGTCCGCCTCGACCTGATGGACCTGCGCAATTGGGACCAGCGCCAGTTCGGCGAGAACATCGGCTACCTGCCGCAGGACGTTCAGCTGTTCCCAGCCTCGATCAAGGCCAACATCGCCCGCATGCGCGACGACGCCACCGACGCGGAGATCTACCAGGCGGCCCAACTGGCCGACGTCCACGAGATGATCGCCACGCTGCCGCACGGCTACGAGACCTTCGTCGCGGCCGACGGCGCGCCGCTGTCCGGTGGCCAGAAACAGCGCATCGCGCTTGCCCGCGCCTTCTTCGGCAACCCGCGCATGGTGGTGCTCGACGAGCCCAACTCGAACCTCGACGCCGCCGGTGATGCCGCGCTTGCCCGTGCCCTCCAGCACGCCAAGGAGCACAAGATCACCGTCGTCACCATCACCCAGCGGCCGGCGCTCTTGCAGAGCGTCGACAAGATCCTGCTGCTGGTCAACGGCACCGTGGCTCTCTTCGGCATGCGCCAGGACGTGCTGCAGGCCCTCGCCCAGCGCGGCCTGAGCATCGAGGGCGGCTCGTTCGGCCACCAGATTCCATAGGCGGACACCACCATGAGCGATGTCGTAAAAGTCCACGATCTGGAATGGTACTCGGAGGTGCCGCGCTCAATCGGCAAGCAGACCAAGATCGGGCTGCTGCTGATAGCGGTGACCTTCGGCGGCTTCGGCACCTGGGCCTTCACCGCGCCCCTCGCCGCCGCCATCATCGCACCGGGCTCGTTCGTGGCCTCCGGCCAGAACAAGATCGTCCAGCATCTCGAGGGCGGCATCATCAAGGAGTTGCTGGTCGGCGAGGGCGATCACGTCACCTACGATCAGCCGCTGGTCCGGCTCGACGAGACGGCCGCCCAGGCCAACGAGCGGCAACTGTTCCTGCGCCAGGTTCGCCTCGACGCCATCGCGGCCCGGCTCAATGCCGAGGTCGGGCGGTCCGACCGGATCGCGTTTCCGCGCAGCGTGACCGACAACGCGAACGACCCCGACATCAAGCCGATCGTGGACAACCAGCAACTGACCTTCGACGCAGCCCGCGGCAAGCTGCAGAGCGAGATCGGCCTGCTCAAGCAGAACATCGCCGCCTACGAATACCGTGCCGATGGCTATCGTGAGCAACTAGACGCGGTGCGACGCCAGCTGGCGCTGTTGAAGGAAGAGTATTCCGGCAAGAAGATCCTCATGGACAAGGGCCTGTTGCGCGCGACCGAGGTAAAAGCGATCCAGCGCGCCATGGCCGACGCCGAAGGTCAGATCGGCAGGCTGATGGCCGAAGTGGCGGAAATCGGCGCCGAGATCGTCAAGCTCCAGCAGCAGATCACGCAGACCGAGGATGCCTACAAGCAGGCCGCGCTCGAACAGTTGCAGGGCCTCGAGGGTGACCTCGACACCATTCGCGAGCAGTTGCGCGAAGCCAAGAGCGTGCTCAATCGCGTGACCATCAACGCCCCGGTCGCCGGCACAATCGTGCGCATGTACTACCACACGCCCGGCGGCGTCATCGAAAGCGGCAAACCGATCCTCGAAATCCTGCCGTCCGACGTCCCGCTGGTGATCGAGGCCCAGGTTTCGCGCACAGACATCGACAGCGTCCAGGTCGGTCAGAATGCAACCATCCGCCTCACCGCGCTCAACAGGCGCACGACGCCAGTGCTGGACGGCAAGGTGATGTACGTCTCGGCGGATGCGATAGCCGACACTTCGGGACCGGCGCCACGCGAGATCTATCTGGCCCGCATCAGCCTGCCTGCGACTGAGATCTCGCGCGTCCACAACTTCACGCCAACGCCCGGCATGCCGGCCGAGGTGCTGGTCCAGACCGAGGAGCGCACGTTCTTCAGCTATCTGACAAAACCGATCGTAGACAGCATGTCGCGCGCCTTCATGGAGAAGTGAGCGAGAAGGCGAGCGAGGGGGCAAACGATAATGCACGTCGACGTCATCACTGAACCCGCAATGCTAGACGCGCTTCGCGACGATTGGGACCGGCTCTACGCCCGCGATCCCGAGGCGCAGTTCTTCCTCTCCTGGACGTGGCTGTCGAAGTATCTGCGTATCTTCGACGGATCGTGGTTCATCCTGGCCGCGCGCCAGGGCGGGCCGGGAGCGCCCTATGTCGGCCTCATGCCGCTTCGCCTGCGTACCCGCATGAACAAGAAGACGGGGCTTCTGTTCAACGAGATCAACATGGCCGGCAACTATGCCGCCGACTACACGGGTGCGCTGTGCGCTCCGAAGACGGCCATCAAGGCGATGCAGGCTTTCGCCCGGCACCTGATGGGCATGGGCTGGACCCGGATACATCTCGAGAACGTCCGCATGTCGCGGGCGAGGCTGCAGGCCTTCCTCGACGCGTTTCCAAACGATATTCTGGCGCTGCGGGAATTCAGCCGCGTCAACAAGCCGGACAATGTCGACAACTGCCGCTGCTTCGCCGCGACACTTCCCGACAGCTTCGAGGTCTATCTCGACAAGGTGCTGAGCACCAACAATCGGCAGAAGCTGAAACGCTTCCTGCGCAAGGTGGATGCCGGGGAGTTGCGTATCACCCACGCCGATGCCTCGACCTTCCAGCGCGATTCCGAGTTGCTGTTCGATTTCTGGCGGCAGAGATGGGGCGCGCGAAAGGGCGCCAGGCTGCAGTCGATCCTGGGTCACAACCGGTTGGTGCTGCGCAACAATTTCGAGGCTGGCACGCTTTTCCTGCCAGTTCTCTGGCAAGGCGACAGGCCGCTCGGCGCGCTGGCAACCTTCGTCGATCCTGTGAAAAAGACGATGCTGTTCTACATCGCCGGCCGCGACGAAACGGTGACCTCCATCCCGGTCGGGCTCATCCTGCACGGCCACAGCATCCGCCACGGCATCGAGAACGGCTTCGCCACCTATGATTTCCTGCGCGGCGACGAGCCCTACAAGCTCGCCTTCGGCGTAACCGAGAGCAAGATCGATTGCGCCATGATCTACACCCGCAGCGGGCGCAACATCGGCGACCGCCTCGATCCACGCTCGCTGGACGCCATGTATGTTGAGGTCAACGCCAGCCACGAACAGGGCCATCTCGCCCGCGCGGAAAGCGGCTACCGCCAGATTCTGGCGACGAACCCCATGCATGGGCGCACGCTCTATGGACTCGGCCAACTGGTCTCGGCCAAGGGCGACCATCGCGAGGCGCGCGATCTCTATGCGCGGCTAGTGGGCGTCGCTCCGAATGCCTCCAAGGTCTGGTTCCGGCTGGGAGCCGAATTGCAGGCGCTCGAGGCGCATTCGGAGGCAGTCGATGCGTTCCGCAAGTCGCTTGCGCTGAACGACGAGTTCGGCGCGGCGCAGTTTTTGCTGGCCAAGAGCCTCGCGGCGCTTGAGCGCCCCGGCGAGGCGATCGAAGTGCTCGAAGATCTCGCCCGCCGGCGCGAACGTGCGCCCGGCGACGCGCTGGCGATTAAGGGCAAGGCCATGCTCGAACGCCTGCGCCAAAATCAGGCGAGCTACATCATGCTCACGCCGCAGAAAAAGGCGGCACAGCGCCCCGCCATTCCAGCGCTGTAAACTCGGATCTGTTGGCGACCGTGCCGGCCCTCAGGCCTTCAGTAGCCACTCATGCTCGCGGGCATTGTGGAACTTCCACGTCCGCACCGGGCCGGCCATGACGTTGAGATAATAGAGGTCGTAGCCATGGCAGGCCGCGCAAGGGTGGTAGCCCTTGGGTACCAGCGTCACGTCGCCGTCCTCGATTGCCATCGCTTCGTCGATCTCGCGATGGCCCGCCTCGTTGAACTCGGTGTAGACGCGCTGGAAGGCGAAGCCCTGCGGCGGGTTGAGCCGGTGATAATAGGTCTCCTCCAGCAGCGATTCCTTGGGCAGGTTGTCTTCGTCGTGCTTGTGCGGCGGATAGCTGGAGGTATGGCCGCCGGGCGTGATGACCTCGACCACCAAAAGCGAATCCGCCGGGTCGCTCTCCGGCAGGATGTTGGTCACGTAGCGGGTATTGGTGCCCTTGCCGCGCGTTTCCTGCTGGACGTCGTCCGGACCGATGACCCGGGTCGTATGGCGGCCGACAGCGCCGGGCGCGGAGCAGACGGCAAGCTCGAGATTGGTCTCGGCCCGCACCGACCAGTCGGCGCCCGCCGGCACATAGACCGACCACGGCTTGCCCTCGAAGGGCGACATGCGCTCGCCCAGTGTGCCGAGGTCTTCCTCATCGATGCGCACATGCGCCTTGCCGCTGACCAGGACCAGGCAGGTTTCGCGGTCGCTCGTCCAGTCGCCGTAGGTGTCGCCCGGCTCGAGCCGGTGCAGGTCGAAGCCGACATAGGTCCAGCCGGCATTCTCCGGCGTCACATGGGTGACACGTCCGGTGCCGTGCTTCGGCTTGATCAGAAGTCTCGACATCGGCTCACTCCTTGTCGGCCGGGGCATCGTCACCCGGCTTGTAGGCGATCAGGAACTGATAGGCGCCGAGCACCGCCATGCCACCCGCCAGCGTGCCCCAGAAGGCCGAACCGGTGGCGAACTCGAATATCGACCATGCCGCGCAGAAGGCGACGAGCACGATGCGCCGCCACAGCGGTCGAAGGAAGGGGTGGCTCTGGTCCTGGATCACTCGGCGCTGCCTCCGCGAAAGCCTATCTTAGAATCGTCGGACGGTTGCGCTCAAGTGCTTGGAAAGCCCTGCGTTTCGACAGTATAGCCGGCAGCGGTCATCACGCGCATCAGCTCGGCATGACCGACCTGGGCCATCTTCAGCGGTGGGCTCTTCCTGGGGTCCTGCTCGGCCTCGACGACGAACCAGCCCTCATAGCCGTAATCGGCGAACTTCTGCACGATCGCGCCGAAGTCGAGCGAGCCGTCGCCGGGCACGGTAAAGGCGCCGAGCGCAACTGCATCGAGGAAGGACTGCCTGGTCCAGTCGAGCGCCTTGATCACCTCCATGCGCACGTCCTTCACATGCACGTGGCTGATGCGCTTGTGGTGGTTGTCGATGGCGCGCAGCACGTCGCCGCCAGCGAAGGCCAGGTGGCCCGCGTCGAGCAAAAGCGGAATGCCCTCGCCCGAATGCTTCATGAAGGCGTCGAGCTCGTGCTCGAACTGCACCACCGCCGCCATGTGGTGGTGGTAGGACAAGGGCATACCCTGCTCGGCGCACCATTCGCCGAACTCGGTCAGCTTGCGTGCATAGGCCTTCATCTCATCGTCCGAGAGCACGGCCTTGGTCGCCAGCGGCTTCGAGCGATCACCCTGGATCGAGCGGCCGACCTCGCCATAGACGATGCAGGGCGCATCGACCGCCTTGAACAGCTCGATCATCGGCTGGATGCGGTCCTTGTTGGCCGAAAGCTCTTCGTTGACCAGCGTGCCCGAGAACCAGCCGCCGCACAAAGTCACATCGGCCTTCTTCAGGATCGGCAACATCTCGTCCGGCGTGCTCGGGAAGCGGCGGCCCTGCTCCATGCCGGTGAAGCCGGCAGAGCGCGACTGGCGAAGGCATTCCTCCAGCGACACGTCATCGCTCAGTTCCGGAAGATCGTCGTTCCACCACGCGATGGGGGACATGCCCAGTTTGGCTTTCACTTCAGTTCTCCAGTGTCATTCTCTGCCGTCACGAAAGACAGCCTAAATTCGTTACCGTCAGCGCCGCCCCTCACTGTCCTGCCGGACATCTCTCCCCGCAGGCGGGGAGAGAGTGGCTGGCATCCGCCGTATCGCCAATTGTCAACATTGACGTTTGGCAGGAGCGTCGCGGTTAGCGTTTCTCTCCCCGTTTACGGGGAGAGATGTCCGGCAGGACAGTGAGGGGCAGCGCCAACCTCGGCCCGGCACCTAATCCCCAACCCGCTGCAACTTGAGCTTCTCCTCATACCCCTTGCGGGCGGCATTCACTTCGGCGCGCGCACTCACCTCCGGCACAGCCACGTCCCACCAGTGGCCACCCTCGCCGGTCGAGATCAGCGGGTCGGTGTCGATCAGTACCACCGTCGTCCGGTCGCTCTTGCGGGCACGGTCGAGCGCCGCTTCCAGATCGGCGATCGACGCCGCCTTCTCGGCATTGGCGCCAAGGCTCCTCGCATGCGCCACGAAGTCGATCTCGGGCAGCGTCTCGTGCCTGGCGTCGCGCAGCAGGTTGTTGAAGTTGGCGCCGCCGGTGGCCATCTGCAGCCGGTTGATGCAGCCATAGCCGCGGTTGTCGAGCAGCACGATGGTGAGCTTGAGCCCAAGCATCACCGAGGTCGCGATCTCCGAATTCAGCATTAGGTAGGAACCGTCGCCGATCATGACGACCACCTCCTTGTCCGGCCGCGCCATCTTGGCGCCCAACCCGCCTGCGATCTCGTAACCCATGCAGGAGAAGCCGTATTCGGAATGGTAAGAGCCGGGTCCGCCCGCCTGCCACAGCTTGTGCATCTCGCCCGGTAGACCGCCGGCAGCGTGCAGTACGACGATGTCGCTGCCGAGCGCGCGCTGCACCGCGCCGATCACCTGTGCGTCCGACGGCAGGGCAACGTTGGTTGCAGCCGTGACCTTCGTAGCCGCCTTGCGCCATTCGGCCTTGCCGGTCCTGGCGTTCTCGGTCCAGGACGCAGGTGCCTTGTAGCCGCCGACAGCGGCGCCAAGTTCGGCAAGCCCTTCCCTGGCATCCGCCACCAACGGCAGCGCCCGGTGCTTGCCGGCGTCGAAGAGCTGGACATTGAGGCCGATGATGGTCTTGCCTGAATTCTTGAACAGCGCCCACGAACCGGTGGTGAAGTCCTGCAGCCGCGTGCCGACGGCCAGCACAACGTCGGCCTCCTCCGCCAGCCTGTTGGCCGCCGAAGTGCCGGTGACGCCGACTGCCGCCATGTTCAGACCATGGTCGTCGGTCAGCGCCGACTTGCCGCCCTGCGTCTCGCAGACCGGGATGCCGGTGGCCTCGACGAAGCGGTCGAGTTCCTCCGACGCGCCCGAATAGAGCACGCCGCCGCCGGCCACGATCAGGGGCTTTTTCGCTCCCTTCAACACCTCAGCCGCCGCCGCGAGTTCGGCCCGGTCCGGGCGTGGCCGGCGCGGGGTCCAGACGCGTTCGACAAAGAAGCTCTCGGGATAGTCGTAGGCCTCTGCCTGCACGTCCTGGCACAGGGACAGCGTCACCGGCCCGCACTCGGCCGGATCGGTCAGCACCTGCATCGCCCGCGCCAGCGCCGGGATGATCTGCTCGGGCCGGGTGATGCGGTCGAAATAGCGGGAGACCGGGCGGAAGCAGTCGTTGGCCGACACCGTGCCGTCGCCGAAATCCTCGACCTGCTGCAACACCGGGTCGGGCACGCGGTTGGCGAACACGTCACCGGGCAGCAGCAGCACCGGCAGGCGGTTGACATGGGCGAGAGCGGCTGCCGTCACCATGTTGACCGCGCCGGGGCCGATGGATGTCGTCGCCGCCATCATGCGCTGGCGGAAATTGGACTTGGCAAAGGCGATCGCCGCATGCGCCATCGCCTGCTCGTTGTGGGCGCGATAGGTCGGCAGTTCCTCGCGCACCTGGTAGAGCGCTTCGCCGATGCCGGCGACATTGCCATGGCCGAAGATCGCCCACACGCCACCGTAGAGCGGCACCTTCTTGCCGTCGATCACTGTCATCTGCCGCGCCAAATAGCGCGTCAGCGCCTGCGCCATGGTCAGGCGAACGGTCTTGGTCATCGTCTTCTCCTCCCGCTGCAGCAGTGCATCCGGGGATGCGGGCCTCGCTTCAGCTGTCTTTCGATTTATGCCGCCCGACGGTCCCGCGCTGCAAGCCATGCCTTGGTCAGCTGCTCGAAACGCTGCGCCATGTCGTCGATTGCCGCCTGGTCGTTCATGCGGCCGCCCATCCACTCTTCCGCCGCATGGGCGAAGATGCTGCGGCCGACCGCAAAGCCCTTGACCACTGGCGCGTCGGCCGTCGCGGCGAACGCCACCTCCAGCTCGGCCAGCGGCGCTTCCAGGCCGAGCAGCACCACGCCGCGGCAATAGGGATCGTTCCTTGTGATGACCGCCTCGATCTTCTTCCAGGCGGCGGCCGATGCCTGCGGCTCGAGCTTCCACCAGTCAGGCTTGATGCCGAGCGCATAGAGCTCTTCCAGCGCGCGCGGGATGGTGTCCTCGGCAAGCTTGCCGTGCTTGCCGGCGATGATCTCGATCAAGAGTTCCCGGCCCACCTTCCGCGCCGCCTCGAACAGCGTACGCAGCTTCTGCTGCTGCTCGGCCTTGAGCTCCGCCGGGTCGTCTGGGTGATAGAAGCACAGGCACTTGATGCAGTGCTCAACCGGCCATTCCACGAGCTGCGAGCCGATGTCCTGCGAGAACTCGAAGCGCAGTGGCCGCGATCCCGGCAGCTCCACCGGCCGCCCCATCCACGAGAACGGATGGCGGGCGAATTCGAACATCGCCTCGCGCCCGAACCTCTCGTCGATCAGCATGCCGTAGCCGTCGCGGCCGTCGGCCACCTTGGCGGCTGCCTTCACCGCCAGCACTTTGAAGTCGCGGATGCGCTGGGCGTCCGCACCTGTGCGGGCGGCGATGTCCTCCAGCTGGATGCGGTGGTCGCAGGCGAGCGCCATCATCGACGGAATCTCGTGCCGGCGCGTCGTCGCCCAGTGCACATGGTTGATCGCCTCGTCCTTGCGCAGCGCCCGTTCCTTGCTGCCGTTCTTGAGGAAGAACTGCAGCTCCTCGAAGGTCGGAATCTCCGGCGAACAGAGCAGCCGCGACACGGCGAAAGCGCCGCAGGCATTGGCCCAGGTCGCAGCCGTCGCCAGGCTCTCTCCGCCCAGCCAGCCGCGCAGGAAGCCTGACATGAAGGCATCGCCGGCCCCCAGCACGTTGTAGACCTCGATCGGAAAACCCTTGCCGACGATACCGGCTTCGAGGTCGTCCGAGATCGCCCCGTCATAGACGATGCAGCCCATCGGCCCACGCTTCAGCACGATGGTTGCCTCAGACAGCGAGCGGATGGTCTTCAACGCCGCCAGCAGATCGCTCTCACCCGAGGCGATCATCACTTCCTCCTCGGTGCCGACGATCAGGTCGCAGTCGGCCAGCACGCCCTTGATGTGATTGGACACCTTGTCGGAGGCGATGTAGCGGCTCTCGCCGGCAGCATGGCCGGCGAGGCCCCAGAGGTTCGGGCGATAGTCGATGTCGAACACCACCTTGCCGCCGGCTTCCTTGATCAGCTTCATCGCCTTGCGCTGGGCGGCATCAGTGTTGGGGCGCGAGAAATGCGTGCCGGTGACGACGATGGCGCGTGCCGACTTGACGAAAGCCTGGTCTATGTCCTCCTCGGACAGCGCCATGTCGGCGCAGTTCTCGCGGTAGAAGATCAGCGGAAACGTCTTGTCGTTCTCGACAGAAAGCAGCACCAGCGCCGTCAGCCGCTCCTTGTCCGTGACGAGCCCCTTGTCCGACACGCCTTCGCGCAGCATCTGCTCGCGGATGTAGCGGCCCATGTGCTCGTCGCCGACGCGCGTCAGCAGTGCCGAGCGCAGCCCGAGACGCGCCGTGCCGATGGCGATGTTGGCAGGACAGCCACCGACCGACTTGGCGAAGGACGTCACATCCTCCAGCCGCGATCCGGTCTGCTGCCCATAGAGATCGACCGATGCGCGTCCGATGGTGATGACGTCGAGCTCAGCATCTGGCTGGTTCTTGGGATCGGCCATTCTGTCCTCCCGATCGCTCTGCCGCGCCGGCCTGCACTTGCGACATGCCGCAGGCCAGCAATGAAATTAAGGTTCCGCACAACAGTCAATCGGAATTTTCATTCCATCGACAGTTTGTGAAGGCACGCCCCGGGGCCCACTGCCCCGAGGCGGCTCTCGTTCGGCCTAGAGCCGTACGGTCTTGCCTTCCTTGGCCGACTTCAGCGCCGCGTCCGCCAGCTTCAGCGCCATCAGCCCGTCCTTGCCGTCGGGCGAGATCCTGGCTCCCTTGGTCACCGAGGCGATGAAGGCCGCGATCTCGTTGGCATAGGCCTCGGTGTAGCGGGTCATGAAGAAGTCGTGCAGCGGCGGGCGGGTGTAGCCCATCGCACCCGCGACCTCGATCGACACCGCGCGCTGGTTTTCGGCCGAGACCATGCCGTCCGAGCCATGCACCTCGATGCGCTGGTCGTAGCCATAGGTGGCGCGGCGCGAATTGCTGATCACGCACTGGCGGCCGCTTGCGGTCACCAGGATCACGGACACGCTGTCGAAGTCGCCGAGCTCGCCGATCTTCTTGTCGACCAGCACCGAGGCCGTCGCCGCCACCGACACCGGCTCCTCGCCGAGCAGGAAGCGCGCCATGTCGAAGTCGTGGATGGTCATGTCGCGGAAGATGCCGCCCGAACGGGTGATGTATTCCGCCGGCGGCGGACCGGGGTCGCGCGAGGTGATGACCACCTGCTCGACCTTGCCGATGGCGCCGTCGTCGATGGCCTTGCGCACGGCGGCGAAATGCGGATCGAAGCGCCGGTTGAAGCCGACCATCAGCGTGCCGCCGGCCTTTTCGACCACTGCCAGGCACTTCTCGACCCGCGCCACGTCGAGGTCGATCGGCTTCTCGCAGAACACCGCCTTGCCGGCGAGCACGAAGCGCTCGATCAGGTCGGCATGGGTGTCGGTCGGCGTGCAGATGACGACCGCGTCGATATCGGACGCCTTCTCGATCTGGTCTATGGAGCGGACCTCGCAGCCATAGGCCGCTGCGAGATCGTTCGCCGCCTTCTCGAACGCGTCCGCCACGGCGACGAGCTTCGCCTGCGGGTTGGAGGCCACTGCCTTGGCGTGGACCTTGCCTATGCGGCCTGCACCCAGGACACCGAACCGAACTGTCATGACAACCTCATTTCCGTGGCCCGCTCCGTCCGGGCCTGCAACTTGATCTTGCTATTGATGGGGACCGCCCGCCGACGGATGCCGGGCGGTCCAGGGTCTGTGGTCAGGCCTTCTTGCGCCGGTTCTGGCGCTGCTGGTCGATGATCACCGCGGCCACGATGATGATGCCCTTGATGATCTCCTGATAGTAGGCACCGACCTTGAGGAAGGTGAAGCCCGAGGTAAGCACGCCGAGGATAATCGTACCGATCACCGTACCTGAGATGCGCCCGACGCCGCCCGACAGCGAGGTGCCGCCGATGACCGCAGCCGCGATGGCGTCGAGTTCGTAAGCGACGCCCATGCCCGGCTGGCCGGAAGCCGCGCGCGCTGCCGTCACCACACCGGCAAGGCCGGAGAGCAGGCCCGCGATCGCATAGACCTTGATCAGATGGCTGCCGATGTTGATGCCCGAGACGCGTGCCGCCTGCGGGTTGGCGCCGATGGCGTAGGTGAACTTGCCGTAGCGGGTGTAGCCCAGCGCGATGTGGAATATGATCGCCACCAGCAGGAAGATGATGACCGGCAGCGGCAGCGGAAAGCCGAAGACGTTGAAGCTCTTGCCGAACCAGGTGAAGCTGTCGTCGAGCAGGGCGACCGGCTGGCCGAGCGTGTACCATTTGGCGAGCCCGCGCGCCGACACCATCATGCCTAGGGTGGCAATGAATGGTGGTATCTTCGTCTTGGCCACCAGGGTGCCGTTGATGAAGCCTGCGGCGAGACCCACTGCGAGGCCGGCGAGGATGGCCCAGATCGGCGACATGTCGGTGAGCGAGGGATAGACCGCCCGCGGGTTGGCCGATGTCTGCGCCAGGCTTGCCGCGACCATCGCGACGAGGCCGACCACCGAACCCGACGACAGGTCGACGCCGCCGGTGATGATGACCTGGGTCACGCCGACCGAGATGATGCCGATCACCGATACCTGCAGGATGATGATCGACAGGCGCTGCTTGTTGGCGAGGAAGCTGTCACCAACGAGAATCCAGCCGAGAATCTCAAAGACGATGGCGATGCCGATCAGCACGCCCAGGATCGAGACTTCCGGAGGCAGGCGCTTCTTGCTTCGGATGACGTTTGCGGAGCCCGCAATCTCGTTAGTCGACATGGTTCTTCCACCCTTGTGGTTCTTGGCGTCCGTCAATGCGACGCGAGTTCCATGATTTTCACCTGGTTGGCTTCCGCGCGATCCAGGAACCCGGTGACCCGGCCCTCGTGCACCACCATGATCCGGTCGCTCATGCCCAGCACCTCGGGCATCTCGGACGAGATCATGATGACGCCGACCCCCTGACCGGCGAGCTTCGAGATCAGGCGGTGGATTTCCGCCTTGGCGCCCACGTCGATACCGCGCGTCGGCTCGTCGAGGATCAATATCTTGGGCTTGGTCAGCAGCCAGCGGCCGATCAGCACCTTCTGCTGGTTGCCGCCGGAAAGGTTGATGATCGGCTCGGACATGTCGGGTGTCTTGACCCTGAGCAGGGAGCTGATCTCGACAGAATCCTTGGTGAGTTGCTTCTGCTTGACGAAGCCGTTCTTCACATAGCCCGACTGCAGCACCGCCATCTGCGTGTTTTCCTGGATGTCGAGCAGGAGGAAGCAGCCCGTTTCCTTGCGGTCCTCGGTCAGGAACGCCAATCCGTGACACATCGCGGTGGACGGACTGTCGATGCGGACCGGCTTGCCGAACAGATCGATGGTTCCTGCGTCGGCCGGCGTGACGCCGAAGATCGTTTCGGCGATGTTGGATCGGCCCGAGCCTACAAGGCCGGCAATGCCGAGGATCTCGCCAGAGCGCAGATCGAACGAGACGTCGCTGAACACGCCCTTGAGCGCCAGTCCCTTGACCGACATTACCACGTCGCCGATCGGCACCTCTTCCTTAGGGAACATCTGGGTGATCTCGCGCCCGACCATCATCCGGATGATCTCGTCGCGGGTCACCTCGTGCGACAGCTTGGTGGCGATGTACTTGCCGTCCCGGAACACCGAAAACTCGTCGGCGATCTCGAACAGCTCGTTCATCTTGTGCGTGATGTAGATGATGCCCTTGCCCTGCGCGCGCAGCGCCCGGATGATGGTGAACAGGTGATCGACCTCGCGCTCGGTCAGCGCCGAGGTGGGCTCATCCATGATCAGCACGTCGGATTCGTAGGAGACCGCCTTGGCGATCTCGACCATCTGGCGGCTGGCCACCGTCAGCGTTCCCACCTGCACGTCCGGATCGATGTCGATGTTGAGGCGCTTGAACAGGTCTGCCGTCTTGCGGTGCATCTCGCCATGGTCCACGAAGCCCAGCTTCGTCAGCGGCTCGCGGCGTATCCAGATGTTCTCTGCCACCGTCATCGGCGCCATCAGGTTGAGTTCCTGGTGGATCATGGCGATGCCGTGCTCGAGCGCGTCGAGCGGCCCGCGCAGTTTGATGTCTTCGCCGCGCAGCTTGAAGGTGCCGGAATCGGGCGTGTAGATGCCCGCCACGATCTTCATCAGCGTCGACTTGCCAGCGCCGTTCTCGCCCATCAGCGCATGAACGCTGCCGCGCTTCAGCTTGAGCTGGACGTTGTCGAGGGCGAGCACGCCCGGAAATTCCTTGCGGACGTTCTCGACTTCGAGAAGGTAGCCGCCATCGACCGCGGCGCCGCCCGCCGGCGCCGCTTCCATCGTGCTGGTGCTTTGCATGATTGGTCCTCCCGGACCGGCCCGGCATGCGCACTGGGCTGGTCCTTGTGGGGAAATGCGCCGCCGCTTGCCGGCGGCGCATTGGGTGGATCATATCAGTTCTTGGTCGTGTACTGGTCCATATTCGCCGGGGTCACGAGCTCGAACGGAACCCACACGGGCGACGTCACCGCTTCGCCCTTGGCGAGCTTCATGGCCGTCTCGACCGCCCCGCTGCCCTGCGCGGCCGCGTTCTGGAACACGGTGACGTCGAGGTCGCCGGCCTTCATGTAGGCTAGCGCTTCCTGGGTCGCGTCGACGCCGGCCACGATCACGTCCTTCATGTCCCAGCCGGCCGCCTTCATGGCGTTGATGGCGCCGATGGCCATGTTGTCGTTGTTGGAGATGACGGCTTCCGGCTTGTGGCCGGCAGCGATCCAGTTGGTCATCAGGTCCTGCGCCTTGACCGGATCCCAGCCGGCGGTCTGCTCGTCGATAACGTTGAGCTTGACGCCGCATTCACTGCCGGCGTTGACGTCGTGGATGTCCTTGGTACGCATCACCGCGGCCTGGTTGGCAAGGTCGCCCACCATGATCAGAATGCCCGCCTCGGACTTTCCGGCTTCCTTGAGGATGCGGCAGACTTCCTTGGTCTCCAGCGTACCGGAATCGACCTCGTTCGAGCCGACGAACGCACCCTTGGCGCCGAGCGCTGCGACGTCGATCGGCTCGCGGTTGACGTAGACGATCGGAATGCCGGCATCGGTGGCAAGCTTGGTCATCGGCCCGGTGGCCGACGTGTCGACCGGGTTGACGATGATGGCGTCGACCTTGGCGGCGATGAAGTTCTGGACCTGGCTGAGCTGCTTGTTGACGTCGTCATCAGCGATTTCGATGACGACCGGCTGGCTGGCGTCGGCCGCGGACTTCTCGATGCCCTTGCGCAGGACCGTCAGGAACGTATCCGAATTGGCCATGCTGACGCCGATGTCGCCGGCGAACGCGGTTCCCGCCATCAGCACCGTCAGTGCGGCGCCGAGCAAATATTTCTTCATGATCACTCTCCTCCACGTATGGTGCCCGGCTGCACCCCTAGTGCCGGGAGCCCGCGGTCGCCCCGAAGGCCCGTCTTCACAGGCGCCACCATCGCTCCTCTGCGATGCTTGCGTGCCGCCCGCCTTCCCAAGTGGCCGGCCCAATTCAGAATGTTCGGGCCGTGTTTTTTCTTTATGAAATGTTTATTCCATATTTAGGACGAAGGTCAAGAGATATTCCATCGTCAGCGATCAATCTTCGGTGCTCGATGGGCCATTGCCGGGCAAATGGACGCTCGATCGCGGCGGCCCAGAGCATCACCGCGCGTGTCACACCCGCGAGCGGATTAATTCGATGCTTTGCGCAATTGCCGCGGCGGGCTTCGCCAGCTTGTGGACCGCCGGCGAGAAGGGCTCGAAGGAGAACAATCCGTTGTAGCCACCTGCCGACAGGGCCCGGATCTGTCCGATATTGTCGAGGCGGTCAGAGGCATCGACCAGGACGCGGTGCGGGTCGCGCATGTCTGACACCGTCACCATCGGATCGTCGACGCCGGAGATATGCACCAGCCCGGTCATGCCGGGGAAAATGTCCGGTTCGCCGGCAAGGTGGTGATGGAACGTGTCGTGCACCATGCGGAACGTGGCGCTGGCGCCGACATCCTCGATGGCCTCGGCCGCCTCGCGCTTCGAGCGCAGTGAGCATATCTCGAAGCCGAGCGGCTCGACGAGGCCGCCCACGCCGCGGTCGCCAAGGATCGCCTTGAGCGCAGAGAGCGCCGTCCTGAGATTACGCTGGCGCTCGCCGTCCGCCTTCCCCGTGCCGTCATTGACCGGCACCAGAACCAGGGCGCGAGCGCCGACATCTCGCGCATAGTCGGCGAGTTCGATGGCCTCCGCCTCGCGCGCCGCGTTCCATTCGTTGAAGCGCTGCAGGGCGTTGATGCTTGCAATGGATATTCCATTTTCTGCAGCGAGCGCCCTGACCGCGCTTGCCGGCGTGCCGTCGATTATCGCGTTGCCGGCAAGGTCGTTGCGGATCTCGGCGTGCCTGGTGCCGAGTTCTCGGCAGAGCGCGAAGAATTCCGCCGGCTTCAGTCCCGGCGCCACCATGTGATTGAGCGCGAATTCGAGCCTGATGTTCGAGGTCATGCCGTGTCACTCCCGGGAAAGTGTGCGCGGCGATCTTGGCGCCGGCTTCTTCATTCCATTCACATCGCAAAACGGAATAGTCAATCCATTTCACACCGCAAATCCATCATTCCTGATAGATTCTCGCTCATCGCCTCATGCCCCATCTGCATCATCCGAAAGCTGTTGGCCGCGACGGCAACATGTGCCACATGCGATCGCCGCCAGATGTGGCGTAGGGTGGAGGGAAGATGGCGACAGACGCCGAAATGGCCGACAGGCGGGGCATGCTCGAGTCGATGCTCGAGAAAGCCGTCCAGGACCAGCGAACCGTCGACGAAAATAGACGGAGCATTGCCCCGCTGCTCGACGGAATGTCGCTCCGAGACGGCATCAGGCATGACGACGACCGCGGCAGCGTCACCGAAATCTACGACCCGCGCTGGGGCTGGCACCCCGACCCGCTTTTATTCTCGTACATGTTCACCATTCGCCCTGGCCTGGTGAAGGGCTGGGGCCTCCACAAGCTCCACGAGGACAGGTACTTCGTGGTCAGCGGCGAACTCGAACTGGTGCTCTACGACCCGCGACCTGAGTCCAGCACCTTCGGTAAGATCTGCAAAGTCTACCTTTCCGGCAGCAAGCCCAGGCTGGTCAACGTTCCGAGATTCGTCTGGCATGCCGATCGCAACATCGGCACGACCGATCTGGTCGTCATCAACTTTCCGACCATACAGTACGACCATTCGAAGCCGGACAAGTATCGGCTTCCCCTCGACACCGACCTCATCCCCTACAGCTTCGGCGACGCCAGGGGATGGTGAGCCGCCCTCTGGTCTCGATCCTGATGCCGACGCACTGTCGGCCGGACGTGATCGGGTTCGCGATCGAATCCGTGCTCGCCCAGACCTTCGGTGACTTCGAGCTCCTGGTCGTCGGCGACGGCGCAGCACCTGGCACGGTGGAGGCGATCCGCCGCTTCGACGATCCTCGGATCCGCTTCCTTGACCTGCCCAAGGCGCCGCACTTCGGCTACGCCAACCGCAATATCGCGCTGAGGGAATCGCGTGGCGAACTGATCGGCTTCGCGGCCGACGACGACCTCCTGTTTCCCGACCATCTGGAGGTCCTGATCCGCAGCCTCGCAGACGGTGTCATCACCTACAGTCAGGCGCTCTGGGTGTCGACGGACGGCATCGCCGCCCCGTTCCTCACGAATCTCGAGTTCCGCGACGAGTTCGAGGCCTTCCGTCATGGCAACAGCATCGCCGCCAGTTGCTTCCTCTACAGGGCAGATGCCCTCCCCCATCGCGACGCCTGGCCGGAAGACGTGCCGGCCGCGGCGGACTGGCACCTCTGGCACAGCATCATCGCGGCCAACTCTTCGTCGCCGATCAGTTATTGCCGGACCCCGACCGTCTTCCACTTCAGCGCCCGCAGGAAGGCCTCGAGGCACTCCGGAATGGCGCAACTGGCAGAATATCTCGAAATCGCGGACCATGCCCCATGGTGGCCGCCGACGCTGCGCGTGCCGGTCGCGTCCGATAAGACGGAACAGCAGGCCTATTCCGAGTTGATGCGATCCGACCCGGATTGGTGCCAGCGGATTCGACGCGACTCCGGCGATCTCGTCGCACGGCTCGCTTGGGATGACATCCTTGGCGGCCGGTCCACGATCCGCGACGTAAGCAACAAGCTCGCCGAGACTGAGGCAATGCTGGCGGCGAAAGAAGCTGAACTCGCGAAGCACGCCAGACATGCGGAGTCCGCCGCGCGGATTGAGCCACATCGCGCCAGGAAGACCATAGCGCAGCGCATCGGCGCGGAAATCCGCCGCATTCCCAGGAACCTCGCGCGCTTGCGGGCAGGTTGAAGCCCAAGCCTCAGATGTTCTCGGCAGGTAGATCTCGAATACGGAAAAGGCCTGCCCCGGGGCGTTTCCGAAGGCGGCATCAAGCGGAATCTGCCGGCGCCAAACTGGCAGCCGCCCACAACCAGGCTCGCGCCAAACCGGAAGCAGCGGTGCATTCGCCGCTTGTTCGTTGCGAAACGGCCTTTCTGTGGTTAGACACTTGTAGGCGGCCGGGGGGTGCACATCGATCGGATACAAGCGAGTATGGGCGAACTTGTGAAGCTGTACGAGGCTCATCGTGGCAAGGTCAGTGACAAATGGTCTGCCTACTTGGAAGCCTACGAGACCTTGTTTGACAGCTACCGAAACCGCCCGGTCCGCATCCTGGAGATCGGAGTGCAGAACGGCGGATCGCTGGAAATCTGGTCCAAGTTCTTCCCGCGAGCCGAGCGTATCATCGGCTGTGACATCAATCCTCTCTGCGCAGGTCTGACTTACGAGGATCCCCGGATCAGCGTCATCGTGGGCGACGCCAATGACGCCGACACGATCGCGCGCATTGCAGAACTCTGCGAAAGCTTCGACATCGTCATCGACGACGGCTCGCATAGATCCGACGATATCGTGCGCTCCTTCGCCCTCTATTTCCCGATGCTCGCCGAGGGCGGAATTTTCGTGGCGGAGGACCTGCATTGCAGCTACTGGGAGTCCTTCGAAGGCGGGATCGAAGCGCCGTTTTCCTCAGTCAGTTTCTTCAAGCGGCTTGCCGACTATGTGAACCGCGAGCACTGGGGCGTCTCCGTCCCATCCGAAGATGCGGTCTCGTTCTTCGCGAAGCATTGGCAGACGCGGTTCGATCCGACAGCCTTGGAAGCAATCGCCGAAGTGCGGTTCCGCAACTCCCTCGCGGTTGTATTCAAGGGTTCAACGACTGACAACGAACTGGGAGCCCGTATCGTCGCCGGCAAGAGCACACTGGCGTATGACGCCGTGGTGGACATGAATGGCATGCGCTCCATAGCCCCGGATCAGAGCCAGAACGCCTTCGGTCCACTCAGTTCTCGTCTGGAGGAAGCGGTCCAGGACAGGGAGAGAACACAGGCCCTTGAAAAGCAGGTCGAAGCTCAGAAGGCGAAGATCGACCTGTTGGAGACCAAAACCCTGCACTTGCATGAACTCATGCAAGAGACGGAAATCAGCCTACGAAACAGCGAGGCTCGCCTCACCGAGGCCAATTCGCAGCGGCGCAGCGATGCCCTGCAAATCCAGGCAGCCAGGAACCAACTCGACGCCAACAATGTGGAACTTGCGCGGGCCCGGCGGCACCCTTTGGGAAATCTCGGCAAATATGTGCACTTCAAGCTGCTTGCGGGGCTGTCTTCCAAAAACTCCCCGTTCCCATCGCGAATGAAGAAGCGGTTTCAGCGTAGTGCTCAAAAGCGCGACCCCAAGCGGTCGCTATTGTCTCTGTCGAGCCCTGAGGGAATGCACGCCGCGATTGCGCGGCGCTCAGTTTCGTATGGAGGCCATGCGAAACTAGTGGCGTCGAGACCCCACATACTCATCGTGAGTCACGATGCCAGTCGAACCGGCGCGCCGATCCTGGCCCTCAATCTCGTTCAGGCGCTCGCCGAGCGTTACAATGTGACAACCTTGTGCCTGCGCGGTGGCGAACTGATCGACAGTTTTCGCGCACATTCGGTGGCGGTTTGGGTGGCAGACAGCCCATCGGGCAATACACCCTATTTCTCGACATTGCTCGATGACATGATGAACGATGGCAAGTTCGCCTTCGCCATCGTCAACTCGATCGAATCTCGATATATCCTGGCTGCGTTGCGCGCGCAGGGCATCGTGAGCGTCGCGCTCTTGCACGAATTCGCTTCCAACACGCTGCCCAAGACAGCCTTCAACGAGACATTCCGTACTGCGGATCATCTCGTTTTTTCCACGGAACTCACATTGAGCAATGCGCTCGCCACCACGGGTCAGGCGCGCACACCCAAGCTGCATAGCGTGCCCCAGGGCAAGTGTGAGGTGCCCAGACCCAACCAGTCCGACAAGCAGGGTGAAGCCGAACGCGAACGGCTCACCAAGTTGTTACGGCCAATTGACGCTGAACCAGACCGCTTTGTGGTCATCGGTGCCGGCTATGTACATTTTCGCAAAGGGGTCGATCTGTTTATCGACACGGCGCGTCGCGTCCTTGCCCAGCCGGGGGGCGAGCGTGCATTCTTCGGTTGGATCGGCGCGGGCTATTCGCCAGACAACGATGCCGCCTACTCCGTGTATCTCAAGGATCAGCTCGAGCGGGCAGGGCTGTCTGACCGCGTGGTCATGATCCCGGAAACCTCCGAGATCGAGCATGTCTATTCCCTTTCGAACCTGTTCCTGCTGTCCAGCCGGCTCGACCCTTTGCCGAACGTGGCGATAGACGCAATGATGTCCGGTTTGCCGGTGATGTGTTTCGACAAGACGTCCGGTATCGCCGATGTTCTTTCGCGAGCCGGTGTGCGGGATGACTGTATCGCCGAGTATCTTGACACGGCGGGCGTCGCGGACCGAATCGTAAAGCTCATGAGTTCGCCCGAAGCCTACGGCCGGGTTCAGGCACTGAGCAGAACTTACGCAGCTGACACCTTCGATTTTGCCCGCTACGCCGCAAGGATCGAGCAACTCGCCCTTTCCGAGCGCACGGCAGTCGAATTCAGGGAAAGGGACGTCGCACAAATCGTCAAGAGCGGCAGTCTGCGAGCAGACTTTATGCTCCCCCCCGAGGCAAAGGGGATGGGGGCGAATGAGGCTGCAAGGTTCTATGTCTTCGATAATTGGTCGCAGGAGACACCACGCCGGCCAGAACCGGGGTTTCATCCCGTATTGTATTGGAACGCCCTCGCCGAGCAGAGTGAATTCAACGGCGACGCTTATGCGGAGTTTCTACGGCGCAACCGCCCCCAGGGCCCCTGGCTGACGCAAGTCATTCGCGAGACCGATGCCTTCGAAGCGCAACTCGGCTCAGGCGCGCTGACGACGGCTTTGCATATCCATGCCCACAATTCCGACGAGCTTTCGAAGATCGTCGAGCGGCTCCATGCAAATGACCGTCAGCCGGATCTCTACGTAAGCGTGACCGACAGAGGTGCGGCGGAAAAGGTGCGAGCGGAGTTGAAGGCCTATCGCGGCAAAGTTCGCGCGATCCGCGTCGTCGCCAGCCGCGGGCGTGAGATCGGGCCGTTGTTGACCGAGTTCGGGCCTGAACTCATCAGCGACTACGACATCATTGGGCATGTTCACACGAACAAAAGCGAGGTCCTTACCGATCGCAGCCTAGTGGATCGTGGGGCCCACTTTCTGTACGAAAACATGATCGGTGGGGAACGAGCTGGACCTATGATCGATCGGATCATTTCGGCCTTCGCCACGAATGAGAAACTCGGTGTCGTCTATCCGGAGGACCCCAACGTTTTATCCTGGTCGAGCAACGAGCCGATCACGCGCGGATTGGCTTCTCGCCTCGGTATTCAGTCGCTGCCAGAAACCTTCTTTTCTTCTGTCGGCACGATGTTCTGGATTCGAAAGGAAGCGCTGGCGCCGTTTGTCAAACTTGGTCTTGACTGGGACGACTATCCCAAGGAGCCCGTCGCCAACGACGGAACGTTGCTCCATGCGCTTGAACGCTTGTTCAGCGCGGTTCCGGCGAACCTCGGTCTCAGTATTGCGGTTACAAACATTACAGGGCTAACGCGATGAAAGTTCTGGTTATTGGTGGCTGTGGGTTTATCGGCTCGCATATCGTGGATCGGTTGCTCGAGTCGGGCTATTCCGTCCGCGTTTTCGACCGCAGTCCCGAACGATTTCGTTCCCCACTTGGCGGCGTGGAGTATACCTTCGGCGACATCAAGGATTCGATGACGATCATCGAAGCGCTTCAGGATGTCGGCATGGTGATGCATCTTGTAAGCACCACTTTCCCTGGGACCGCCGATCTCGATCCGCAAGCCGACGTTCGTGACAACCTCCTCACGACGCTGAACTTGCTTGAAGCGATGGTCAAGTTCGGCGTGTCGCGGCTCGTTTATCTTTCCTCGGGCGGCACCGTTTACGGGATTCCCGAACGAGTGCCGACACCCGAAACACATCCCTTGCGGCCGATCAATTCCTACGGGATCGTGAAAACCGCGATCGAACACTACATCGAGATGTTCGGCCGCACACGGGGACTTTCCCCCATCATTATCCGCCCGTCCAATCCTTATGGCCCGCGCCAAGGGCATACGGGCGTTCAAGGTGTCGTGGCCACTTTCCTCAACCGTATCCTGCGGCAGGAACCAATCGAAATCTGGGGCGACGGCAGCGTCGTTCGCGACTATCTCTACGTTGAAGACCTTGCGCGCCTGTGCGTCACGGCAGCAGCATCCGGCAAAGCAGGCATTTACAACGGCGGCAGCGGAGAAGGTACGTCGCTGAACGAAATCGTCGAGCGGATTCAGGAGGTTACCGGGAGCGATACGAAGCCGCTCTACAAGCCTGGGCGAATGGTCGACGTACCACGATCCATCCTCGACATGTCGTTGGTGCGGAAAGAGTTTTCCTGGGTGCCGGAAGTGGCTCTCACGGAGGGTCTTGGCCGAACATGGGATTGGGTGCGCGCAAATCGGGCTTGAGCGGTCTCGCAGGAGCATCCAGGGCGATGGCAACGTTTGGCACCGCCGCATTCCCAGGAACCTCGCGCGCTTGCGGGCCGGTTAAGAACCGGGCGGCTCAGATGTTCTCCGGCAGATAGATCTCGAAGGGCAGGAAGGTCTGCCCCGGGGCATTCGCGGCCCCCTCCTCTATCGAATGTCCCATCAGGTCCACGAGTTCGCGGCACAGCGCCTGCAGCGGCGTCGCAATGACCATCACGGCCAGGTTCTCGGCCAGCGCGGCGCGGGTGTCGGCGGTGATCTCGTTGCAGATTAGCACCGGCAGCGGATCGGGAGCGAGTTCCCGGACCGCCGATATCGCGCCCTCGATGCCGCCGCCCGCCACGTAGCAACCGACAAGATCGGGATTTTTCTTGAGCAGGTCCGTGATCGCCACCTGCGTGGTTTCGCGGGACTCATTGTTGACGACCGTCTCGAGCACGGTGAATTCGGGCGCGTGTTCGCGGAAGAAGGCGCAAAAGCCGATCTCGCGCAGTTCATGGCCGTGGAAGCGGTGGCTGCCCACGAACAGTGCCACCTTGCCCGGATTGCGCGCGCATTTGGAAATCATCCAGGCGGCGGTGCGCCCGACCTTCAGGTTGTCGATGCCGGCGTAGCCCTCGCGGATGCCCGTCGCGAAATCGGACAGCAGCGAAAACACCGGAATGCCGCGCTCTTTCAGTTCCGCGACTGCCGCAGTCACCGTCGGGTGGTCGGGGCTGACCAGCGCCACCGCATCGCAGTGCGCCGCCAGCCGGCGCAAGCGCTCGACGATTTCCTCTGGCGCCAGCGACTCCGAGAAGTCGATGGCAGCGGTGCCGCGAAAACCATTTGCCCGGGCGACCGCCTTTTCCAGCTCGCTGGCGAAAGCGCCATAGAACACGTCCTTCGGGCGCAGCAGCAGGAAGCCGAGCCGGTGTTCCGGCAACTCCTTGCGCATGCGCTGCGCGATCAGGCCGGCCGCGTGATAGCCGATGGCAGTCGCGGCCTCATAGACGCGCCGCTGCGTTTCCTCGCGCACCGGCAGGCGCCCGTTCAGCACCCGATCGACAGTCGCGACGCTGACGCCCGAGGCGTGGGCGAGATCGGTGATCGTGGGGCGCTTGCTCATGTCCAATCCCTGGATTTACGCGCAGCTTAGCCCACTATGATAGAAAATGATAGAAACCATCATACCGTGATTGAAAATATCTCATCATGACGTACCATCTCTCCAGTGAACGATGTCCGGCGCCGTCAGCCGATCCGTTCCCGACTTCCAGGGAGAGAGCCATGACCGTGCAGCCTTCGGCGCGCGACTACAGCCTTGTGGGAGCAAGCACTCGCCGCGCCGTCGAAAGCGGACTTGCCGCCGCCGAGTGGTATCACACCGACATTCCGCGCAAGCAGATGAAGGAACTGATGCAGCGTTCCGACGCCCCGGCCATCCGCGACACCGCGACCTGGCTCGGCCTGCTGGTTACCTTCGGCGCCGCCGGCGCGGCACTTTGGGGCAGTTGGTGGTGCGTGCCCTTTTTCCTTTGCTACGGCGTGCTCTACGGCTCGGCCACAGATTCCCGCTGGCACGAATGCGGCCACGGCACCGCGTTCAAGACGCACTGGATGAACGACGCGGTCTACCAGGTCGCCAGCTTCATGATCATGCGCAATCCGGTAACCTGGCGCTGGAGCCACACCCGCCACCACACCGACACCATCATCGTCGGCCGCGATCCCGAGATCTCAGTGATGCGCCCGCCGGACCTCGTGCGCCTGGTGCTCAATTTCTTCGGCATCGTCGACGTCTGGTACGCGCTGGTCGACATGGTCCGCAACGCCGCAGGCGTGCTGAGCCCGGCTGAACGGAGCTTCGTCCCCGAGCAGGAGCAGCCCAGGGTCATCCGCACCGCCCGCATCTGGGTGGCGATCTATGCGGTCACCGTCGCCCTCGCCGTCTATTTCGGCTCGTGGCTGCCTTTAATGCTCGTCGGCCTGCCCCGCCTCTACGGCGCCTGGCATCACGTGCTCACGGGCCTCTTGCAGCATGGCGGCCTCGCTGACGACGTCGTCGACCACCGCCTCAACAGCCGCACCGTGCTGATGAACCCCATCAGCCGCTTCATCTACTGGAACATGAACTATCACGTCGAACATCACATGTTCCCGATGGTGCCCTACCACGCGCTGCCCAAGCTGCACGAGATGATCAGGCACGACCTGCCGGCGCCGAGCCCGTCGATATGGGCTGGATATCGCGAGATGCTGCCGGCCTTCATCCGCCAGCTCCGCAACGAGGACTACTTCGTCAAGCGCGAGTTGCCGCCGACCGCGCGGCCCTACCGCGAGGAATTCCACAGCGAGGCCGTCCTTGCCGCCGAATAGCCTTTCGAACCCCAGGGAGAGAGACATGAGCGACTGGATCGAGGCCTGCGCGGCCGACGACATCGACGAGGAAGACGTGATCCGCTTCGACCATGCAGGCAAGAGCTTCGCCATCTACCGCAGCCCCGAGGACGAGTTCTTCGCCACTGACGGCCTCTGCACCCACGAGCAGATCCACCTGTCGCAAGGGCTGGTCATGGGCGACATCATCGAATGCCCCAAGCACAATGGCCGCTTCAACTACAAGACCGGGGCGGCCCGCGGCGCCCCCGTCTGCGTCAACCTCCGCACCTATCCGGTGAAGGTCGACGCGGGCCGGGTCTTCATCCAGGTGGAGTGACGGCAATGGCGGCGGGAATGGTCATCGTCGGAGCCGGCGAGTGCGGTGCGCGCGCAGCCTTCGCACTGCGCGAGGCAGGCTATGACGGCAGCATCACGCTGGTCGGCGCCGAACCCCACCTCCCCTACGAGCGCCCGCCGCTCTCCAAGGAAGCGCTCACCGGCGTCGAGGCGCCCACGCCCAAGTTCATCGCCGATGCTGCCCGTCTCGACGGGCACCGCATCGACCTGCTCCGCTCCAACCCGGTTGTCTCGATCGATCGCGCCAACCGTTCCGTGCGCCTGACGGACGGCCGTGACCTCGCCTACGACAAGCTGCTCATCGCCACCGGCTCCGTACCGCGTAAGCTGGCGCTGCCCGGACTGGGCGAGCGCTGCGTCTACCTTCGCACCTACGAGGACGCACTCGCCATCCGCAGCCAATTCCGCGAAGGCGCGCGAATAGCCATCGTCGGCGGCGGCTTCATCGGTCTCGAACTCGCGGCTTCATCCCGAAAGCTGGGTGCCGATGTTACAGTCATCGAGGCGCAACCCCGCATCCTGATGCGCGGCGTACCCGAGGAGATCGCTGCAATCGTCCACGACACGCATGTCGCGGAGGGCGTCGATATCGTCTGCGGCGACGGCATTGCCGCCATCGCCGACGACGGAAACATGGTGCGCATCAGCCTGACGTCAGGACGCACGATCGACGCCGACCTCGCCGTCATCGGCATCGGTGCCGTGCCCGTCACCACGCTTGCCGAAACCGCCGGCCTCGCCCTCAACAACGGCATCGCCGTCGACGCCTGCCTGCGCAGCAGCGACCCCGACATCTTCGCCGCCGGCGACTGCTGTTCCTTCCCGCTCGCCGTTTATGGCGGCCGCCGCGTCCGGCTCGAGGCCTGGCGCAGTGCCCAGGAGCACGGCACGCTCGCCGCCCGCAACATGCTCGGCGCCGAGGAAGCCCACGCCTGCGTGCCGTGGTTCTGGTCCGACCAGTACGGCCTCACCCTGCAGATCGCAGGCCTGCCAGACGAAGGCGAACGCACGATCCGCCGCGACCTCGACGACGGCGCGTTCATCATTTTCCATCTCAAGAACGACGGCAGGCTCGTCGCCGCGAGCGGCATCGGGCCGGGCAACGCGGTCGCCCGCGACATCAGGCTGGCCGAAATGCTGATCGGCAGATCGGCGAACCCGGATCCGGCTCTCCTCGCCGCTCCCTCCGTCAAGCTCAAAAGCCTGCTCGCAGCTTGAGCTGGCCCCCTAAAGCGACTTGAGAATCGCCGCGGATTCCGAGACTCTGTGTCGAGGCGGGTGGCTGCCTCGAATCGTGGAGGGCTTGAGAATGCCAGTCAGCGAATTCGGGCGGATGGACGACGGGTCGGTCGTCGAAGCGATCACCATTGCCGCCGATGGCATCGACGCAAAGATACTCACTTTCGGCGCGACCCTCGCCGACCTCATCGTCGCGTCGCCGCGCGGCCCGCGCTCGGTCATCCTCGGATTCGACGACCTGCAGTCCTATCTCGACCACGGCGCCTATTTCGGCGCCATCGCGGGTCGCTGCGCGAACCGCATCGCAGGCGGCAGGTTTGCCCTTGATGGCCATGAGCACCAGCTCGACCTCAACGAAGCCGGCCGCACCCATCTGCATGGCGGCACCGCGGGCTTCTTCCGCCGCAACTGGACGGTTGTCGACACCAACGACACGTCGGTGCTGCTCGGTCTCACCTCCCCCGACGGCGAGCAGGGCTACCCCGGCAAGGTCATCGCGACCTGCCGCTATTCGGTCGAGCCCGGCCGGCTGCGCATCGCACTCGGCGCGCGCACCGACGCCCCCACACTGGTCAACCTCGCCGCGCACGCCTATTTCAACCTCGACGGCGGCGGCACGATCCTCGATCACCGCCTGAAGATCGCTGCCGAGGCCTACACGCCGGTGGATTCGCAGAACATCCCGACCGGAGACGTGCTCGCGGTCGACGAGACGCCCTTCGATTTCCGCGAACTCCGCCCGATCCGCAACGGGCCGGACGGGGCGCATGCGGCCTACGACCACAATTTCGTGCTCGCCATGCAGCCGGCGCCCGAGCCGTGGCACGCCGCCCGCCTCCAAGGCCCGCAGTCGCGCATCCGCCTCGACCTGTGGACGACCGAGCCCGGCCTGCAGTTCTACGACGGCGGCTTCCTGCCGGTGCCGCAGCGCCTGCACAGCGGGCTGGCACAGGTGCGTCACGGCGGCCTCTGTCTCGAGCCGCAGCGCTTCCCCGACGCGGTCCACCATCCGCATTTCCCGAGCGCCGTGCTGCGGCCGGGAGAAGTATATTCGCAGATCACCGACTACCGGTTCTCGACGGTGGATTGACCCGGATCATCCAATCTCGCGCAGGATGTGGTCGTGCAGCAGCTGCGCCGTGGGCGACAGCGTGCGGCCACGTACCGTGATCAGGCTGTAGGGCTGCACATTGATGTCGAAGGCGATCGGCAGGATCTCGATCGCTCCGGCAAGTCCGTTCTCGTCGTTGACGAACCTGGCGACATCGACGGCGATCGGCGCAATGGCGTCCGACTGCGCCACCATCACAAGGGTCAGCAGCAGCGAACTGGTGCTGAGGATGCGGTCCGGCATCCTGACGTTCCGGCTCATGAAGATGCCCTGCACCGTCTGGCGCAAAAGCGAGCCGCCCGGCTGGAAGACCCAGTCGAATTCGGCCAGACGCTCGAGGTCGACGACGCGCCCGTCGGCCAGCGGATGCCCACGCCGCGCGATCAGGCAGGCCTTCTCGATGCCGATGATGCGGCTCTCGAACAGCCGCGGATCGAGGTCGTCGGGAATGCGGGCGATGATGAAATCGTGCCGCGAGGCAAGCAGTTCGCGCGCCAGCACGACGCTCGTCTCGACCTGAACGCTGATCTCGATGCGCGGGTAGCGCTCGCGGATCTTGTGGATCGCCGGCACCGCCAGTTCGATCGCCGGCGCCGTCACCGCGCCGATGGCGACCGAGCCGCCCTTGCCCGACTTGAGGTCGGCTATCTCGCGGTCGACCTGCTGCATCTCGAGCAGGATGGCGCGGCCCCGGCGCGCGAGCGCGGCGCCGTAAGGCGTGAGCCGGACACCGCGCGGCAGCCGTTCGCAGACCTGCACGCCCAGTATGTCCTCGATTTCCGAGATCATCCGGGACGCGGCCGGCTGCGAGACGTTCATGACCTGTGCGGCGGCGCTGATCTGCCCATGGTCCTCGATCGCCACCACCATGCGCATGTGCCTGAGCTTGAGGCCGCTGCGCAGCAGCGTTTCGCTCTCGCTGAAGCGCAGGTTGGCACCAAGGGTCCTGTCGTCGAACGGCATGTCGACCATGACCGCGTCCCCTCCCGTGGTCGCCGCTATGGGATCAGCAACTCATACCAGAATTGATATGAGAAACATCTAAAATTGCATTTGACTGTTATGCCTCGCTCCGTGAATCCTAGATGCGGTCACGGGTTCGATGCCAGCCAGCCGGATTGGCCCATCGAGCGGAGGAAACGCAGGGCCCGCGACCTTTCTTGGAGGAAGACAACACAGTTTGGCTTTGCCGCGCCGTTCATGGCGGGCCATGCGCGTGCGCTTGCGCACGTGCGCCGGCACTTCACAAGGGAGAGAGAAGGTGAAGATCATCAAGACATTCGTCGCCGCGCTCGCGGTGAGCCTGGCTGCCATGTCCTATTCGGCCCACGCACAGGACAAGGGCGCCATTGGCATCGCCATGCCGACCAAGTCCTCGCTGCGCTGGATCAGCGACGGCAACGAACTCAAGGCGGCCCTCGAGGCGAAGGGCTACACCGTCGACCTCCAGTACGCCGAGGACGATATCCCGAACCAGCTGTCGCAGATCGAGAACATGATGACGAAGGGGGCCAAGGCCCTGGTGATCGCCTCGATCGACGGCACCACGCTGAGCGACGTGCTGCAGAAGGCGCATGACGGCGGAGCGATCGTCGTGGCCTATGACCGCCTGATCCGCCAGAGCCCGAACGTCGACTACTACACCACCTTCGATAACTTCAAGGTCGGCGTCCTGCAGGCTGATTCCCTGCTCAAGGGCCTCGGCTATCCGGAGAAGCAGGGTCCCTTCAACGTCGAGCTGTTCGGCGGTTCGCCCGACGACAACAACGCCTTCTTCTTCTACGACGGCGCCATGTCGGTGCTGCAGCCGCTGATCGACAAGGGCGTGCTGGTGGTGAAATCAGGACAGATGGGCATGGAGAAAGTCGGCACGCTGCGCTGGGACGCGGCGGTCGCGCAGGCACGCATGGATAACATCCTGTCGGCCAACTACTCGGACGGCAGCCGCGTCGATGCGGTCCTCGCCCCCTATGACGGCCTGTCGCGCGGCATCATCTCGTCGCTCCGCGGCGTGGGCTATGGTACCGCCGACCAGCCGTGGCCGATCATCTCCGGCCAGGACGCCGAGACGCCTTCGGTCAAGGCGATCATGGCCGGCGAGCAGTACTCGACCGTGTTCAAGGACACGCGCGAACTCGCCAAGGTCACCGCTGTCCTCGTCGACACCGCTCTCGCCGGCGGCAAGCCCGAGATAAACGACGAGAAGACCTACAACAACGGCGTCAAGGTGGTTCCGTCCTACCTGCTCGAGCCGGTCTCGGTCGACAAGTCCAACTATGAGGAGATCGTCGTCAAGTCCGGCTACATCAAGGCCGAAGACCTGAAGTGACAGCGCAACCGGAAGGCCTCCGGGCCTTCCGGTTTCCGCCCGGCGTTGTAGTCTATGACGTCCGGCATTTGCCTGCGCTTGTCCGAACGGGAGGAGGACGATGAGCCAGACCATCCTGGAGATGCGCGACATCACCAAGACGTTTCCGGGCGTCAGGGCACTGTCGAACGTCAATCTGAACGTCCAGGCGGGCGAGATCCACGCCATTGTCGGCGAGAACGGCGCCGGCAAGTCCACCCTCATGAAGGTTCTGTCGGGGGTCTATCCCTTCGGCACCTACGAAGGCGACATCCACTACGAGGGCAAGGAATGCCGTTTCCACGGCATCCACGACAGCGAGCGCCTGGGCATCGTCATCATCCACCAGGAACTGGCGCTGGTGCCGCTGCTGTCGATCGCCGAGAACCTGTTCCTCGGCAACGAGCAGGCCCGCTTCGGCGTCATCGACTGGAACAAGGCGCGCCGCCGGGCCGCCGAACTGCTCAAGAAAGTCGGGCTGCGCGAGGATCCCGACACGCTCATCACCAACATCGGGACCGGCAAGCAGCAACTGGTCGAGATCGCCAAGGCGCTCGCCAAGGACGTCAAGCTGCTCATCCTCGACGAACCCACGGCCAGCCTGTCGGAAAAGGACAGCCACGCGCTGCTCGATCTCCTGCTCGAGTTCAAGCGCCAGGGCATGACCTCGATCCTGATCTCGCACAAGCTCAACGAGGTGAAGAAAGTCGCCGACCGCGTCACCGTCATCCGCGACGGCCAGACCATCGAGACCATGGCCCGCGACGAAGTAAGCGAGGATCGTATCATCACCTCGATGGTCGGCCGCACCATGGAGGACCGCTACCCGTCGCGGACCCCGAACATCGGCGAGACCATCTTCGAGGTGAAGAACTGGACGGTGCACCATCCGCTGCATCCGGAGCGCCAGGTCATCAAGGGCATCAACCTCAGGGTCCGCAAGGGCGAGGTGGTCGGTATTGCCGGTCTGATGGGCGCGGGGCGGACCGAGTTCGCCATGAGCGTGTTCGGCCGAACCTATGGCACCAACATCTCCGGCGAGGTCTGGCTGCACGGCAAGCCGGCCGACACCTCGACCGTCCGCAAGGCGGTCGCCAGCGGCCTCGCCTACGCCACCGAGGACCGCAAGGTCTACGGGCTGAACCTCATCGACCATATCAAGCACAACGTGACCATCGCCAATCTGCCCGGTGTATCGTCCAGGGTGGGCGTGGTCGACGACATGGCCGAACTCAAGGTCGCCAACGAATATCGCCGCAAGACCAATATCCGGTCGTCGTCGGTCTACCAGATCACCGGCAACCTCTCGGGCGGCAACCAGCAGAAGGTGGTGCTGTCCAAGTGGCTCTTCGCCAATCCTGACGTGCTGATCCTCGACGAGCCGACGCGCGGCATCGATGTCGGCGCGAAGTACGAGATCTACACCATCATCAACAAGCTCGCCGAGGAGGGCAATGGCATCCTGGTCATCTCCTCGGAGATGCCGGAACTGCTCGGCATCTGCGATCGCATCTACGTGCTGAGCGAAGGCCGCATCGTCGGCGAGATGGCCGGCCACGAGGCGAACCAGGAGAAGATCATGCGGGCGATCGTCCGGGGCGAGGAAAGGGCGGCATCATGAGCACGGAGACCGCTGGCACGGGCACCAACGCCGCCAAGGCATCCGCACGCGATGCGATGAAGGAGAACCTGCGCCAGTACGGCCTCGTCCTCGCCTTGATCGCCATCATGGCGTTCTTCGGGGTGATGACCAACGGCATCCTGTTCCTGCCGGTCAACCTGACCAATGTCGTGCTGCAGAATTCCTACATCGTGGTCATGGCGCTCGGCATGCTCCTGGTCATCGTCGCGGGCCACATCGACCTTTCGGTCGGCTCCGTCGCTGGTTTTGTCGGCGCCGTGGCCGCCGTGCTGATGGTCGATTTCGGCCTCAATCCGCTTTTGGCAGCCATATGCTGCATAGCCGTGGGCGGTGTCATCGGCGGCGCGCAGGGCTACTTCATCGCCTATATGAAGATACCCTCCTTCATCGTCACGCTCGCCGGCATGCTGGTGTTCAAGGGCCTGCTGCTGTGGCTCCTCGGCGGGCGTTCCGTCGGCCCGTTCCCGACCGAATTCCAGATGCTCAGCGCCGGCTTCATCCCGGACGTCATCGGCCGCTGGACCATCATCGAACCGCAGCTCAACGCGTCGGGCAACCCGATCCCGAACACCGGGCTCATGCTGCATTCGACGACACTGCTGATTGGCGTGCTGATCGTGGCGGCGATGCTGTACTTCGCCCTGCAGAGCCGGCGCAGCCGCGAAAGCCACGGCTACGAGGCCGAGCCGTTCGCGCTGTTCGTCGTCAAGAACTTCGCCATCGCGGCCATCGTGATGTTCCTGATGTACAAGTTCGCCTCCTACAAGGGGCTGCCGAACGTGCTGATCGTCATGGGTATCCTGATCGCGCTGTTCGTCTTCATCACCAAGCGCATGACCTTCGGCCGGCGCATCTTCGCCATGGGCGGCAACGAGAAGGCCGCCAAGCTCTCGGGCATCCAGACCGAACGCCTGACCTTCTTTGTATTCGTCATCATGGGCATGCTGGCCGCGCTCGCGGGCCTGATCTATGCCGCCCGCCTCAACCAGGCGACGCCGAAAGCCGGTGCCGGCATGGAGCTCGACGTCATCGCGGCCGTGTTCGTCGGCGGTGCCTCGGCCATGGGCGGCGTAGGCGAAGTGGCGGGAGCGGTCATCGGCGCCTTCATCATGGGCGTCATGAACAACGGCATGGGCATCATGGGCATCAACATCGACTGGCAGCAGGTCATCAAGGGACTGGTGCTGCTCGGGGCAGTCGCGTTCGACTTGTACAACAAGAAGAAGGCGTAGGCCGCGACCAGAGGCGGCTGCGACGCCGGCCATGCGGAGCCGCCATCTCGAAGGAAGGAATTTGGACGCGGACGGGATGCCGTTGCCGCGCCGGGGAGAATTTTCGCCGACAGCCGGCATCGAGGCGGGCGAAACGAAGGGAGTGCCTGAAATGCTGATGTCCCAGATTGTTGTCGACGGAAAGGCCCGCGTCGCGGTGCGCGACGGCGAGGAAGCGCGCCTGGTCAACGATGCCAAGTCGATCTACGCGCTGGCCCTGGAGGCCGTGCGGGCCGGCACGACCCTGGCGACCGTCGTCGCCGACCGTGGACTCGGCGAGGCGGTCGACCTTGCCGCCGCCTACCGGAGCGGCCACCTGCTGTCACCGGTTCGGCATCCGGACCCGGCGCATCTGCACCTCACCGGGACGGGTCTCACCCATCTCGGTTCGGCGGCAACGCGCGACAGCATGCACAAGAAGCTCTCGACCGAGGGCGAGGAAGTTCTGACCGATTCCATGAAGATGTTCCGCATGGGGCTGGAAGGCGGCAAGCCGGCGCATGGCCAGGCGGGGGTCCAGCCGGAATGGTTCTACAAGGGCAACGGCAACATGGTCGTCGATCCCGGTAAGCCGCTGGTGTCGCCGCATTTCGCCCTCGACGCCGGCGAAGAACCTGAGATCGCCGGTATCTATCTCGTCGGCGACGACGGCACCCCCTATCGCATCGGCTACGCGCTCGCCAACGAGTTCTCCGACCACGTCACCGAGCGCATCAACTATCTCTTCCTGGCGCATTCCAAGCTGAGGAACGCCTCGTTCGGGCCGGAGATCCTGGTCGGCGACCTGCCGGCCGACGTGCGCGGCACCTCGCGCATCCTGCGCGCCGGCAAGACCATCTGGGAAAAGCCCTTCCTGTCGGGCGAAGCCAACATGTCCCACACCATCGCCAACCTCGAGAACCACCACTTCAAGTACGGCGTGTTCCGCCAGCCCGGCGACGTCCATGTGCACATGTTCGGAACGGCGACGCTGTCCTTCGCCGACGGCATCAAGGCCGAACCGGGCGACATGTTCGAGATCGAGGCGGAGGCCTTTGGGCTCCCGCTCAAGAATGCGCTGAAGGTTGGACGGGCCAGCGCACCCGTCATCGTGCGGGCACTTTGAGGAGCCGACCATGAACGAGACTCTGCTGGGACGATATCCGAGCCTCGCCGGAAAGCCGGTGCTGATCTCCGGCGGCGCGACGGGCATCGGCGAGGCGCTGGTGCGCGCCTTTGTCGGCCAGGGCGCCAAGGTCGGCTTCTTCGATATCGCGGAAAAGGTGGGCAGCGCGCTTGCGGCCGAACTCGGCGATGCGGGCGCAACCGTAGCCTTCCGCCCCTGCGACATCACCGATATCGACGCCTACCGGGCGGCGATCGCCGAGATCGAGGCGCTGCACGGTCCGACGCTGGCGCTGGTCAACAACGCCGCCAACGACACGCGCCATGACTGGCGCGAGGTGACGCCGGACTATTTCGACGCGCGTATCGCCGTGAACATGCGCCATGCCTTTTTCGCCATCCAGGCCGTCGCGCCCGGAATGATCTCGGCGGGCGGCGGCTCGATCGTCAATTTCGGCTCTATCGGATGGATGACATCGACCGGCGGCTATCCGGTCTACGCGACGTCAAAGGCCTCGATCCATGGCATGACGCGGTCCTTCGCCCGCGATCTCGGCAAGCATGCCATCCGCGTCAACACGCTGGTGCCTGGCTGGGTCATGACCCAGCGCCAGCTCGATCTCTGGATCGATGACGCCGCAAATGCCGAGATCGACCGGGCACAGTGCCTGGCCGGACGCGTCATGCCCGACGACATCGCGCGGATGGCGCTGTTCCTTGCAGCGGACGACTCTCGCATGTGCACCGCGCAGAACTTCGTCGTCGACGGCGGGTGGACCTAGGCTTCGTCAACGAAGTGGGAGGAAAAGCTTGCACTCCGCCTCCCCGCCACCCTGATCTCTTAGACCCTCGCGCAGATCGCCTCGAAGAAGGCGACGTTGTCGAGGTCGAGCGGATCGTCCACCGGCAGGGCCTGCGACGACATCTTGGCGATGACAACCTCGGCCGCCGGATCGACATAGAGCCACTGGCCGTGGATGCCGATGCCGCAATAGGCCTCGGACGCGTTTGCGGACTGGTACCACTTGTTGCGGTAGCTGCCATTGGCGAACAGGTTGGTCATGGTGCCGCGCTGCCAGGCCTCGGCATCGCCGCCGTGGATCGTGTCCTCGACCCAGGCCTGCGGCACGATGCGCCCGCCTTCAGCGGTACCGCCCTGCCGCATCATCTCGCCGACGCGCGCCAGGTCGCGCACCGCCACCGAGACGCCACCCGCCGCCCGCGCCGAGCCTTCCTTGTCGACGGTCACGAATGCGTCGCGCTTGGCGCCCAGCGGCTTCCACAGCCTGTCCGACATCAGGTCGGCGTAGCGCTGGCCCGACGCACGCTCGACGATGATGCCGAGCAGGTCGGAGTTCGGCGAGCGATAGCGGAAGGTCTTGCCATGCGGCTCGTCCAGCTGCTGCAGCGCGACGAGGAACTCGCGCAGCGACTCCTCCCCGCCGCCGGGGTTCCACATCGTCGCGCGGCGGTAGCGGGCAAACAGGCTTTCCGGATCGAGATAGGCTTCCTCGAAGTCGAGGCTCACCGTCATGTCGAGCACGTGCCGCACCGTCGCGTTGGCATAGACCGAACCCGCCACCTCGGGCACGTGGTCCGTCACCGGTGCGTTCGGGTCGAGCTTGCCTTCGCCTTCGAGGCTGCCCGCGAGGATCGCCGTCAGCGACTTCGAGATCGAGAAGATGATGTGCCGCGCATCGGGCTTCATTGCCGGCGAAAACCAGTCGCCGACGAAGCGTCCCTTCTTCATGACCGTCAGCGCGTCCGTCGAGGAGCGATCGAGGAACGCCGCGACCGTCTCCTTCTGGCCCCCGATGTCGAGCGTTTCGCCGAGCAAATCGCCCAGGCCGACCGGTGCCGCCTCGAGGTTGCCTTCGCGCGCAGAGATGCGTGCGCTGCGCACCATCTCGCCGACATTCTGGAACGCCCAGTTGTTGAACGGCTGCTCACGCCAGTTGCCGAGTGTCACGTCCTTGCGGGCGAAGCCGAACCTGCGCTCGAACGCGTTGGATGACGTCATGATACTTCCTTGCTGCTGGTTGTCTGCCGGTCAGGCGAGCGTGTCGGCGATCGCATGCACGGCCTTGAGCGTCGCCACCGAGTAGGCGACGGATGTGAATTCGGGCCAGGTCGACAGCTTGACCGTCACCATGGCGCTGTCCCAGTCGATATGGATCAATTGCCCGAACACCCCGCGGCACATCAGTGCCCGCGAGCGCGGATCCTCGATCCAGAACTGGTTGCGGTAGCTAGCCTCGGGCATAGAGGTACTGAAATTGGGGCCGTGCGTGCCCCGCCGCGTTTCGGCGATCCAGTCGGCGGGCACGATGCCGGCGCCGTCTTCGAGAATGGTCTGGCCGAAGCGGGCATAGTCGCGCAGCGTCGCGTTGAAGCCGCCGTCGGCAATGGCGTAGCCGGCGCTGTCGACGGTGAAACAGGCGCTCTCCTCGGCGCCGATCTTCTGCCACAGCTCTTCCGACACCAGCTGCGGGAGCCGCTTGCCGGTCGCCCGCTCCATGATGAAGGCGAGGACGTCGGTCTCGATCGAACGGTATTCGAAGGCCGCGCCATGCGGCCGCGTCGTTTCGGTCAGGCGCAGGATCAGCTCGAACATATGCTCGGGCCAGTAAAAGTTGGGGTCGGTACCCGCAGGGACCGGCTTCCAGCCGCCGGCGACATCGACCTGGCCGATGTCGGAATAAGGGTCCGTATAGGCCTCGCTGAAACGCACGCCCGTGGTCATGTCGAGCACGTGCTGGACGGCGGCACCTTTCCAGCCGGTCGTCGTCAGTTCGGGCAGATAGTCGGTCACCAACTTCTTTGGGTCAACGATGCCGCGCCCGGCGAGGATGCCAAACACCGTGCCGGTCACCGACTTCGCCACCGATTGCGACAGGTGCAGCGTGCGTGGCGTCATGCCGTTGAAATAGCGCTCGTAGACGATCTCGCCGTGCTTGAGCACGATCAAGCCGTCGGTGTAGGTCTCGTCGAGCAGGCCCGACAGCGTCGTGGCCTTGCCCTCGCTGTCTGTCACAGCCAGCCCGTCAAGGTCTGTCTCCGCGCGTGGCAGCTCGCGCACCGGCCCCTCCCCGCGCCACACCTCCGCCGTCGGCACGATCTCGCGCACGTGCTGGAACGCCCAGCGGTTCCAGGGCGGCATGTCCCACGCCGTCTTAGGCACCGGCATTGCGGGCGGCGAGCCCTGCATGATCGGCGGAACGCTTTCGCTATTGCGGTAAGAGTTCATGACGTCACCTCACACTGTCGGCGCGTTCGGGTCCGGCGCGAACGCCGGACCCTGTTGGTCGGAACTACTTCTGCAGCTCGGTCCAGATCTTGGTGTAGATCGCATCGGCCTCCGGCGAGCACATCAGCGACATCGTGCCATACGCCTTGCTCTCCTCCGGAATGACGATCTCAGGCGCGTCCTTCATGTCGGCGGGCATGAACTTCTCCGAACCGGCGATGCCGTTGGCATAGCGGTGGAAGGCGGAGAGCCCGGCAGCCACTTCCGGATCCATGATGAAGTTCTGGAACAGCTTGGCGTTCTCGGCGTTCTTGGCGTCCTTCAGCACGACGACGTTGTCGCTCCAGTAGGTAAAGCCTTCCTTGGGATAGCCGAATTTCACCTCCGGGCGCGCCAGTCGGATGCGCAGGCCGGCACCGTTCCAGGTGCTCGATGCCTTGAAGTCGCCGGCCTTCATCTTGTCGACCGCGCCATACTCCATGGCGACCCAGTTCGGCTTGGCGGCAACGAGCAGGTCGCGCGCCTTCTTCAGCACTTCCTTGTCGGTCGTGCACTGCTCGCCCCCGACATAGCGGATGGCGGCCGTGACCACGTCCTTCATCTCGGGAACGACGTTGACCTTGCCCTTCAGCTCGTCAGGCGTCTCGAAGATGATCTTCCAGGTGTTGATGTCACCCTTGTAGACGTCGGTGTTGACCACGACGCCGATGGTGCCCCAGGCCCACGGCACCGAGTATTTGCGGCCCGGATCGAAGCTCGGATCGGCCCACTCGGGAGCGATGTTCTTGAAGTTCTCCATGCCGGCCGGATTGGTCTCGAGCAGCAGGCCCTCGTTGATCCAGATCGGTAGGTGCGTCTGCGACGGCACCACGATGTCGAAGCCGCTGCCGCCCTGGCGCACCTTGGCGAGCGCGGTCTCGTTCGAGTCGTAGTCGGTGACCGTCACCTTGACCTTGTACGTGTCCTCGAACTTCTTGATGACCTCGGGGTTGGTGTAGTTGCCCCAGTTGTAGATGTTGAGCTCGCCCTCGGCGCGGCCGAGGCCGGTCGCCGCAAGCAGCGCGATCGCCGCAACAGCAGTGGACATGATCGGTTTCACAGCGGGTCTCCTTTTCTTGTTGGCTGTGAGCACCCTGCCAGCGGCAGGCTACAAGCACATCACAGCCGGATTGGGTCCGGCTGTGATGGTTTTCGACGAACGTCGGGCAGAACTTATTTCTGCAGTTCGGTCCAGATCTTGGTGTAGAGCGCCGTCACTTCCGGCGGGCAGGTCTGGAGGATTTCGCCGTTCTTCTTGAACTCCTCCGGCACCACGACCTCGGGCGCCGACGTCATGTCGGCCGGCATGAACTTCTCCGAGCCGGCGATGCCGTTGGCATAGCGGTGGAAGGCCGAGTTCATCGCCGCGTTTTCCGGATCCATCATGAAGTTCTGGAACAGCTTGGCGTTGTCGACGTTCTTGGCTTCCTTCAGCACGACGACGTTGTCGGACCAGTACTGGAAGCCCTCGACCGGATAGCCGTAGTGGATGGCCGGATTGTTGATCCGCTGGCGCAGCGCCGAGCCGTTCCAGTCGCTGGTCGCCTTGAAATCGCCAGCGCCCATCTTCTCGATGGTGTTGTATTCCATGGCGATCCAGTTCGGCTTGGCGGCAACGAGAACGTCGCGCACCTTCTTCAGCACTTCCTTGTCGCCGGTGCACTGCTGGCCGCCGACATACTTGATCGCGGCGTGCATGACGTCGTTCATCTCGGGGACGACGTTGACCTTGCCCTTCAGCTCGTCCGGCGTGTCGAAGACGATCTTCCAGGTATTGATGTCGCCCTTGTAGTCGTCGGTGTTGACGACCACGCCGACGGTGCCCCAGGCCCACGGCACGGTGTATTTGCGGCCGGGATCGAAGGCCGGATTGGCCCATTCGGGCGCAACGTTCTTGAAGTTCTCCATGCCGCCGGGATTGGTCTCGAGGATGAGCCCTTCCTGGATCCAGATCGGCACGTAGGTCTGCGAGGGCATGGCGACGTCGAAGCCGGTGCCACCCTGGCGCACCTTGGCGAGTGCGGTGTCGTTCGAGTCGTAGTCGGTCACCGTCACCTTGACGTCGTACTGCTTCTCGAACTTCTTGATCATGTCGGGGCTGATGTAGTTGCCCCAGTTGTAGATGTTCAGTTCCCCCGCGGCCGAGGCAAGGCTGGTCGATGCCAGCAGCGCCAGGCCGGCTGCCATCGACATGGATTTCAGGTTCATCATCTCACTCCCGTTGATTAGTCCCGTTTCCTGCTCATGAAGAAGAACAACGTGACGATCACGACCGACAAGAGCAGGAAGACGGTCGATATCGCATTGACCTCCGGCGTGATGCCGCGGCGGATCTGCCCCAGCATGTAGGTCGGCAGGGTGTCCTGCCCGCCCGACTTGACGAACTCGGTGATGACCACGTCGTCGAGCGAGATGACGAAGGCGAGCATCAGGCCGGCGATGATGCCCGGCCAGAGCAGTGGCAGCGTCACGCGGCGGAACGCATTCCACGGCGTGGCGTAGAGGTCGGCCGCAGCGCGCTCGAGCGTGAGATCCATGTTCTCGAGGCGCGCCCGGATCGGCAGATAGGCGAAGGGGATGCAGAACGCCGTGTGCGCGGCGATCAGGTAGCCAAGCCCGGTGTAGCCGCTGGCGATCTTGATCTGCGCGAAGAAGATCAGCAGCGCCACGCCGGTGACGATCTCAGGCACCATCAGCGGCTGGTTGATGAAGGCGTATTTGAACGTCAGGCCGCGATAGGCCCGCGTCCGCGTCGTCGCCAGCGCCGCCATAGTCGCGGCGATGGTTGCGATAACAGCCGCCGAGGACGCGATCTTCAGCGACCGCCAGGAGGCGTCGACGACCTGCTGGTTGGACCAGGCGGCGACGAACCAGCGCAGCGAGAAGCCGCCCCAATCGGACACCGAGCTCGACTCGTTGAAGGCGTAGATCACCAGCACCGCGATGGGCAGGTAGAGCAGGAAGAAGCAGGCGCAGGCGATCGTCGTGAAGCCGGTCTGCTGGCGGATGGAGAAGCGCTTAGCCATGCCGCACCTCCGAACTCGAGGTGTTGCGGACATAGACGAGCAGCGCCACCATCACGATCGCCATGACGGTGATCGACAGTGCTGCGCCAAGCGGCCAGTTGCGCCCCTGCCCGAACTGCAGCTCGATCAGGTTGGCGAACATCATGTTCTTGCCGCCGCCGAGCACGCTCGGCGTCACATAGGCGCCGATGGCGGGGATGAACACCAGGATGGAGCCCGCGACCACGCCGGGCCTGACCAGCGGGAAGATGATGCGCTTCAGCACCTGCCAGCGCGAGGCATAGAGATCGTAGCCTGCTTCGACCAGGCGGAAGTCCAGCTTCTCCATGCTGGCATAGAGCGGCAACACCATCAGCGGCAGGTAGACATAGACCATGCCGACCATGATGGCGAAGTCCGTGTAGAGCATCTGGATCGGCTGGTCGATGATGCCGAGCTTGATCAGGCCCGTGTTGATGATGCCCTCGTTGCGGATCACCTGCAGCACGGCGAAGGTGCGGATCAGCAGGTTCGTCCAGAACGGAATGGTGATCAGGAACAGCCAGATGTCGCGAGTCCGCTCCGAGCGGGTGGCGATGAAATATGCTGTCGGAAACCCAAAGATCAGCGTCGCCACCGTCGCCATGATGGCGAGCCTGAGCGACCGCCAGAAGATGGTGAGGTGGGCGCTGGCAAAGGACAGCGTGTCGTCGAAGATGTCGCGCTCGAGGAAGACCGAGATCCACCCTTCGGTCGAGAACTTCCATTCGACGTCGCCATACGGTCCCGGCGTCAGGAACGAATAGAGAAGCACGATCAGCAACGGGCCGGAGGCGGCCAGCAGGATGATGATCAAGGCAGGCGCCGAGAGCAGCCAGCGGTTCCTGACCTCTCGCGCCTCTGCCTGTTTTTCGATTTCGGCCGCGGTCGCCATGCTCAGTCCTTCAGGATCTGGGCCGCGTCGTCGCCGATGGCGATGCCGACGCGCTCGCCGCGCTCGAACTCCATCATCGCGCCGCGCGTGTTCTGCTGGCGCACCGTGAAGTGCTCGCCATCGTCCAGCTTGACATGCACATGGGTATCGGTGCCGAAATAGACGACGTTCTCGACCACGCCGGAAATGTCGCCCTTGCCCTTCACCGCCTTTGCGTGCTCGGGCCGGATCACCACGGTGGCTTCGCCATCGGGCTTGAAGCCATCGGCCACGGTCGCCGAGATGGTGGCGCCCGACTTCAGCGTCACCTTGGCCTTGCCACCGTCGATGCTGTCGATACTGGCGTCGAGGAAGTTTGTCTCGCCGATGAAGTCGGCGACGAAGCGAACGGCCGGCCGGTCGTAGATGTCGCGCGCCGTGCCCACCTGCAGGATCTTGCCCGACGACATCACGGCGATGCGGTCCGACATGGTCAGCGCTTCTTCCTGGTCGTGGGTCACGAAGATGAAGGTGATTCCAGTCTCGTGCTGCAGGCGTTTGAGCTCGATCTGCATCTCCTTGCGCAGCTTGTAGTCCAGCGCCGACAGCGGCTCGTCGAGCAACAGCACCTTGGGCTGCGGCGCGAGCGCACGGGCCAGTGCCACACGCTGCTGCTGGCCGCCCGAGATCTGGCTCGTGCGGCGCTTGGCAAGCTTCTCCATGCGCACCAGCTTCAGCATCTCGGCGACGCGCGCGTCGATCTCGGCGCGCGGCTTGCCCAGCATCTCCAGGCCGAAGGCGATGTTCTGCGCCACCGTCATATGCGGGAACAGCGCGTAGGACTGGAACACCGTGTTGACCGGCCGCTTGAACGGCGGCAGCGGAGCGATGTCCTGACCATAGAGCATGATCTCGCCTTCCGACGGGAAGTCGAAGCCGGCGATCAGCCGCAGAAGCGTGGTCTTGCCGCAGCCGGACGGCCCGAGCAACGTGAAGAACTCGTTCTCCCGGATCGAAACCGAAACGGTGTCCAGCGCTGCGACCTGCGCCTCACCCGTCCCGAAGACCTTTCGAACCCCGCGAACCTCGATCGCATTCTTACCCGGTGTGTCCGGCACGCAAACGCCCCATTGTTTCGTCCACATTCACAGTGGAATTTTATTCCCAGTCCGATTGTCACCACAGCCCAAATGGCTTGGCAACAACAGCGCTCAATCATTTCGCCAAGCGGTCGCGATGCCGCTCACGCCTGGTAGGTCACCCTGCCTCCGCAGATCGTCGTCACCGGCCGCACCTCATGCAACGCAGCCGGATCGGTCGCCTCGATGTCGGCAGAGAGCACGACCAGATCGCCGAAATAGCCCGGCCTGATCGCGCCCTTCCTGTCTTCCATGAACTCGGCATAGGCGCCCTCGACCGTGTAGCCGGCCAGCGCCTGGTGCAGCGACACGCTCTGGTCGGGCATCTCCTCGCCCCAAGGCTTGCGCAGCATCGCCGCCTGCATGCCCTGGATGGGGTCGATCGGTGCCACCGGCCAGTCGGAGGCGAACACGACATGCGCGCCCGCCTCGATCAGGCTGCGCGTCGGATAGGCATAGGCCCACCGCTCGCGGCCGATGCGCGACACGGTCGGCTCCAGCGGAAAACTCATCGCGCCCGGCGGGTGCGGAGGCTGCATCGAGGCGATGACGCCGAGGTCGACGAAGCGCTGGATGTCGCGCGCAGTGGTCAGCTCGACATGCTCGACGCGATGGCGGCTGTCACGTTTGCCGTTGGCCTGTTGTGCAGCCTCGTAGCCGTCGAGCACGGCGCGCGTCGCGCCGTCACCAATCGAATGCACGGCGATCTGCAGGCCGCGCCGGTCGATCTCGACCGCGATGCGCTTGAACTCTTCTGGCGAGAAAAGCGGCTCGCCGACCCAGTCGGGCCGGTCGGCATAGGGCTCGATCATGACCGCCGTCCACGAGTCCAGCACGCCGTCGTAGAACAGCTTGACCAGCCCAGAGGAGAGCCAGTCGCTGTCGTAGCGCTCGGCCATGTCGGACGCCTTGTCCAGCATGTCGATCGTCATGAAATTCTTGTAGTGGAATGGCACCTGCACGCGGCAGGTCAGGTCGCCCTCGGCCTCGATCTCCGACAGGAGTTCGAGCTGGTAGAGATTCCCGTCCATGTTCTGGACCGAGGTGATGCCATGGCGCGCGCACCAGTCGAGGCCGCGGCGCATGATGGCGCGGTCGCCGTCGCGCTCTTCCGCCGTCGGCATCGGATCTGGCTCACCGCCGGTCGACAGGCCGAGCCGCACTCGCTCTTCTCCTGCGAGCTTCAGCACCGGGTTGAACGCCTCATTCTCGCGCAGTTCGCCCTCGGCCAGGCCGTCGGCGCCCATGACGATTTCGTTGCCGGGCGTCAATTCGCGCCCATGCAGTACGTCGGCCATCTCGAGCGCCTTGGTGTTGGCCCAATAGGTGTGATGGTCGGGTGCCGCCATCAGGAAGGCCCGGTCGGGCAGGATGGCGTCGAGGTGATGACGCGTCACCCGCTCGCTGCCGAGAATGGTGTAGTCGGCGCCCTGGCCAACCAGCATGCGCTGGTTCGGGCGCGAAGCGGCATAAGCCTGCACGGCCTCCCGCAAGGCCTCGAAGCCGTGCACGCCTGCGAGTTGCAGATGCGCCAGTTCGGCAGCGCCCGAGAAGAGATGCATGTGCGCTTCTATGAAGCCCGGAACCACCGAGCCACCGCGCGCGTCGATCACCCTGGTGCCGGGGCCGCGCAGCGCTTCGATCGCGGAATTGTCCCCGACAGCCACGATCAGGCCGTCCTTGACGGCCACCGCTTCGGCCGCGGGCCGGGTCGGGCCCATGGTCAGCACGCGGCCGTTGATGACGATCAGGTCGGCATTGCGAACCGTTTGGACAGACATCGCGACTCCGCGCACTTGACTGACTGAGACCGTCCAAACTTGCGCCAGTCGCCCGCCATTTCGACGGAGTGACGCAACCGGGGCGAGAAGACTGAAACCGGCCCGCTATCCCAGGAATTCCCCTTGTTTCCCTGAAGACAGCGCCGCGAAAAAATGCGACTAATTATTCGCGTTTGTCAATATCCGGGATTCTTTGGGACGCGCGTTGTGGAGGACGCCCCCGTGATGCTGGCAGCGAGCAGGGAGCGAGAAATTCTGTCCGTGAATCGCAGTCTCACCAAGAAGGTCAGCGCGGCGCTCAGCCCGCGCAAGCAGCCGCGACAGGAACGGTCGAGCAAGGTTGTCGACAGGATTCTCGACGCCGCCCTGACCTTGACCAGGGAACAGGGCACCAAGACGCCGACGACGCTCGCCATCGCCCAGCGCGCCGGCCTGTCGGTCGGCTCGGTCTACCAATACTACCCCAACAAGGAAGCGATCCTTCTCGATCTGGCCCGGCGCTGGCTCGGCGCCTTCCCGGAGGTGATCGCGAAACGCATTGCGGCACCCCGCCCCGCCAACCGCGACGAGTTCCAGCAGGAGGTGGACAAGCTCTTCGTCGACACCTCCAAGCTCTACCTCGACAACGCCAACCTGATGCCCGTCATCGAGGCGATCACCGGCAATCCCGACCTCAGGCCGATCCAGAACGAATATGACGAACAGATCATCGCGCTCTATGCTGCCTGGCTGCAGCATGTGAACCCGGCGCTCGAGGACGGCATCGCCAGCCGGCTCGGCGTGGTGATGATGGAAGTCGGCCACGTCTGCCGTCTCGTCGGCCTGAAGCGCGACCGCAAGGCATTCGATCTCATACAGGACGACGTCAAGACCATGTGGCTCGCCCTCGTCGCCCCCTATCTCGACCTCAAGCAGAACCAGGAAGGATTTTCATGAAGACAGTCTTTTCGCCGCTCCACGCCGGTCATCACGACCAGATGGAGCTTGTCGCCGGCGCCATCGTGCCCGGCTTCGAGAAGCCCTCGCGCGCGGAGATCATCAGGAAACGTGTCGAGAGCGAGAAGCTCGGCCCGATCCTGGCCCCGGAGGTGCACGACCTCGCCGCCGCCAAGCGCGTGCACACGGCCGACTACATCGACTTCCTGCCCACCGCCTGGCCGCAGTGGCAGGCCGCGGGCAAGACCGGTTCGGCCATCCCCTTCGCCTGGCCGACGCGCGGCCTGCGCGGCGACGTCCGCCCCAAGACCATAGAGGCCCTGCTCGGCTACTATTCCTTCGACGGTGGCGCCACCTTCGTTGAGGGCACGTGGGAGGCGATCAAGTCGTCCTATGACGTCGCGCTGACCGCGGCACAGGTGGTCAAGGCTGGCGAACGCGCCGCCTTCGCGCTCTGCCGCCCGCCGGGCCACCACGCCGGTGCTGCCTTCATGGGTGGCTATTGCTTCATCAACAATGCCGCCGTCGCCGCCCAATGGTTCCGCGACCAGGGCGCCAAGCGCGTCGCCGTGCTCGACGTCGACTATCACCACGGCAACGGCACGCAGGAGATCTTCTACTCCCGCGCCGACGTCCAGGTCATCAACCTGCACGGCGACCCGATGACCGAGTATCCCTTCTTCCTAGGCCACGCCGACGAACATGGTGCCGGCGAAGGCGAAGGCTTCAACATCAACTACCCGATGCCGTTCGGCACATCCTTCGACAAGTGGAGCGAGGCGCTCGAGGACGGCTGCCGCAAGCTCGCCGCCTATGCCCCCGACGTCGTCGTGGTTTCGCTCGGCGTCGATACCTTCGAGAAGGACCCGATCAGCCACTTCAAGCTGACCAGCGCCGACTATCCCAAGATCGGCGCCCGCATCGCCAAGCTCGGCCTGCCTACGCTGTTCGTCATGGAAGGCGGCTACGCCGTCGACGAAATCGGCGTCAACGCCGTCGGCGTGCTCACCGGCTTCGAAGGCAGATGACGATCAGGCCGCCGCGCCCGCACCGGGGGCGGCGGCCGCCCTGCGCCGCCCGATCCACGTCAGCACGAAGGCCGCTGCGAGGCCGGCGATCGCGATGCCGGCAGCCAACGCGGGTCGATACCAGAACCAGGCGACGGAAATCGTAGCCGAGCCCACCAGAAGCGCCAGCACGAAGGCGATGAGCCCGGTCCCCATGCGCACGATGCTGCCGACGAACGGGATCACGTCGGCCAGCACGCCGAGCGGCGAAAGAACGAGCCCGAAGCCCACGGCGAGCAGCACAAGGCAGCCGGCGCGCAACAGCCATGTGACGATGGTATTGGCCGCCACGGAGTTGGCGAACATCTTGTCGGCGGGCACCGCGCCGATGTCGACCATCAGGAGCTTGTCGCCGGCAAGGGTCTGGTAGGGGGCGAGCCCGGTCGACTGTTGCTTGCCGACGACGCTGACTTCCCCCAGCGGCACCAGCCGGTAGCCGATGCGGTAATCGCCGATGGCGGGTGCTGCGGGGTTCGCCCCCAGGACGATGCGCCCGTCGCTGATGCTCACTCGCTGCGATCCTGTAAACGCATCCTGGGTCGCCGCTTCCTGCGAGGACGGCAGCACAAGCGTATCGGAATTGCCCACCAGGTCGAGAACCGGCTTGCGCAGGACGAAGGCGCCGAGACCAGCCTCCTCGATCTGGAACGACCGGCTCTCCAGACCCATCGGTGGGTTTTCATGGCCCTGCGGCTGCTTGAACTCGGCCGAGGAGACCGGACGGCCCTGCCACTCCTTCGCGTAGCTGTAGGTGGTGACCGTTTCCTCGCCGCCGCCGACCTTGGTCGTCGTCTCCGACTTCGAGTGCTCCACCCACTGGAACATCTCGACCGTGCGCACCAGCCGCACACCCTTCGCCGCAACGCCGAAGTCGTCGTCCACCAGGCCTTCCGACGCAGTAAGCGGGCCGCTGACGTGGATCAGCCTGCCCTCGTTGGCCCGATCGACCTTTGCGGCCGGGACGGAAACCACTGATCGCGCGCCCTCCGCCAGCGACCGGGCAGTGGTCACCGCCCTTCCCTCGTTCCAGAACAGCACAGCGACCATCGCCAGCACGACGGCCAGCCCAACCAGAACGCCTGCCAGCGCGTTTCTGATCCGGCCGAACCAGGAGACCGACGTCACCTCTCGAAATGGATCGCCCACTGAAATCCCCTACTGAACGGGGCAGGGTTAATCTGTTCTTGCTGGTCCAGCAATGCCTGTCGCACACGCGGATTCCTGCATTTCCGCGGCTTCTGAGTCTGTCGAAGGACTCTGAATTAACTTTTTGTCAATTCTGTTTGCGGAGCGATTCCCGAGCGGTTAAATTGAACCCGAATCAGCCGGTCCAAGGGGGGCGCGGCGAACCACCAACTCTCTGAAATACCGGGGTTTTCCTCGGTTGAGAGCGCGTCAGGTTTCGCGCGACCAGCACGGATTCGGCCGATCGGCACCTCGGGTGCCTGTGTGGCGTTTTTTCGTCTCAAGTGAAGCGTTTTAGACCGGATCGGGCAGCCGCCTTTTCCGGCCTCCCACGGATTCTGGCCAAGTTCTGAAATGACCGCCCTCGCAGCCCGCCACGAACAGACCACCGTCGCAGCAAGGCTCGCATCGCGCAGCGATCTGACGGCCTTTTTCATGAACCTCACCGACGAGATCGGTGCCGATGGCTACATGCTCGTCGCCATCACCCACGACCAGGACCGCGACAACCTCCAGATCATCGCCTCCAACTGGATCTACGACGCCATCCAGATCGCCGGGCACGCGCTCATTGCCGGGCTCGCCCAGAGCCCCCTCGCCTGCCCGCCCGGCGCACGCCCACAAGGGCTGGTCGCGTCGGAAGCCCCGGCCCTGCTCGGTGGCGAGGAGGCGCGCCTGCTCGAGGTTCTGGGCCATGCCGAAATCTACGCGCTTCAACTGCATGTCGGCCGCCAGCGCCTGTTCGTTCTCTTCTCTGCGACCGAAGCCGGCCGGATCGACGCCGAGCTTATGCCGCGCGCCCAGATCGAATGCTGCTACGCCCTGTCGGGCGCGCAGAACATCGTAGCGGCCGCCACGCTCCAGGACCCGCTTTCCGACCGCGAGCGCGAATGCTTGCTCTGGGTCTCCGAGGGAAAGACGACGGACGAGGTGGCGCTCATCTTGGGCGTCTCGTCCAACACGGTGAACAGCTACATCACCCACGCGATCCAGAAGCTGTCCGCCAGCAATCGCGCCATGGCGATCGCGACGGCAATTAGGAGCGGCATCATTTGAGCTACGCCCAAGCCCGACAGGCCGCCCAGTCGTCGCCCGAAACAAGGCAGGACACTGCCTCTTCCGGACATCCCGCCTACGCATCCGGCCCGGCCGTCACCCTCGCCGATGTCGTGAGGCGTTGCCGCTGGATCGCCACCGACCTGCAGGCCAGCGACTTCGCACTCTGCCTCGCCGGACCTTCATCCGAAAGCGGCCGGCTCGTTGCCTGCTTCGATTCAGACTATCCCGGCACCATGTCGGCCGCCCGCCTGCTCGGCGGCGGCATAGGCGAACACCTGATGCGCCATGTGCGCCAGTCCACAGCACCCTGCTGGTGGACCGAAGACGCCGCCGAGGCGGCCTTTGCTTCACTTGCCTGGGCGAGCCGTATAGAACCCCTGGCACAGAGCGGCCGGGGCATTGCCTTCCCGGTCTACACCGCCCGGGGTCAGGCCGGCCTGTTCATCTTTGGCGGACCGGACCTTACGCCGGACGCGAAGACGCTGCATGAGGTCCATACCCGCTGCTTTGCCCTCTTCGAGGCGGTCGCGCGCATCAATCCTGCCCGGGCGGGCAAGCTGCCGTCGATGTCGCGTCGCGAAGTCGAATGCCTGAAGCTCACCTCGCGCGGATATACCAGCGAGGAGATCGCCAAGCTGCTCAAGCTGTCGGTCCACACCACCAACCAGTATCTCACCCAGACGACGCAAAAGCTGAATGCGGTCAACCGCATGCACGCGGTCGCCAAGGCGCTGCGCCTAGGGCTGATCGACTAGGCTCGCCTCTCATGCCGCCTCCGCGCGGGGCACCGTCCGCTTGATCATCGCCTGTTCGATCGCGGCCGCGAGATAAGCGGTGTTTTTCTCGGGCTCAGTGTCGGCCTTCTCGAACGACACGTAGTGCACCTCGACCGAGGCGTTGGTGGCCGTCATCGACAGCTGGAAATAGACCACGGCCCCTTCGGGCCTGAGTTCCAGGTCGAGCACGATGCGCGGGCTGCCGGTCCAGCAGACATGCGCCTCGCCGCCGAGCCCGAGCCGCAATGCGCCGGGCATGAAGTAGAGCTCGGCCGCGGAATCGACCAGGTCGGCAATGGCAGAGAAATGCTCCAGGCGGATGAACGCGATGTAGTCGGCAATGTCGATCAGACGTAGCTCCCGCACCACCGGCTGTATGGCGGTTGCGACGATCACTTCCCGGGACGAGGCATGTGGCTGAGGATTCATGATGTCCTGCGTTGACCCTTGTTTCCGTACACGACCCGAACGAGTTCGGCGACCGCCTGGTAGAACTGAGGTGGAATGACATTATCCACCGAAACTTGCTTGTACATGGAACGTGCGAGCGCCACGTCCTCGAACACGGGAATACCGTGCTGCTGCGCGATCTCGCGGATCTTGAGCGCCACAAGATCTTGGCCCTTGGCGAGCACCACTGGAGCCGCGTCTTCTTCGCGCACGTAACGCAGCGCGATCGAGAAGTGGGTCGGGTTGGCGATCACCAGCGTCGCCTTGGGCACCGCCGTCATCATGCGCTGGCGGGCACGGTCGCGGGCCAGCGAGCGCAGCCGCGACTTGACGATCGGATCGCCTTCCGACTGCTTGTGCTCGTCCTTGACCTCCTGCTTGGTCATGCGCAGTTCGGCGCGCCAGTGGAAGCGCGACCAGACGATGTCGGCGACGGCGATCGCCGCCATGACGAACACGATCGCCACCAATATGTCGATGGCGATGCCGCGGATGACGCTGCCGAAGGCGACCGGGTTGGTGATCATGCCCGCAAGCAACCGCCGGTGCTCGTCCGACAGCACGAAGATCAGCACCATCACCACGAAGCCGAGCTTGCCGAGCGACTTCAGGAACTCGACGAAGCCCTGGACGCCAAACAGCCGCTTCCAGCCCTGGCTGAGCGAGATTCGTGAAGCCTGGGGCTGGATGCGCTCGCCGACGAACTGGGGAATGTTCTGAAACACCGAGGCGCCGACGCCAGCTATGACCAGCAACAGCAACAGGCTCGCGACCGCGCGGCCGATTTCGATGATCACCGCCTGGTAGAGCTCGATCACGTCGCGCTCGGTGCCGAGCGGCCAGGATTCCGGCTTCTCCAGGAAGTTCGACAGGAACACGCCGAGTTCGGCGATCGCGTCGCTGGCGAAGAACACCGTATAGACCAGGATCGCCAAGAACGATGTGAAGATCGCGGTCTCCTTCGAGACAGGCAACTTGCCCTTCTCGACTGAGTCTCGGATCTTCTTCTCTGTGGCTTCTTCTGTTTTTGAGTCTTTGTCTTCGTCAGCCATGACTCACCGAAATGGCCGGATCAGGCGGCATTCAGCGTCGTCGGCAACTCGAGGAGCCCCTCGTTCGCCATGCGCAGCGCCGTGGACGCGATTGTCTTGCGGGCACGCAGGATGTCGGCGGGCGGAACGCCCTCCGATCCCTGACTGAGTTCGGCCTCGATCATGCGCCGCGAACGCGCGCCGATCGAGGACAACACTGCCTCGGCGAGCGGCATCGCCGTGCCGCGCAATGCCAGCGTCAGCAATTCGGTCGACAGGCCGTCGAACAGGGCAACGCGCGCCTTCTGCGTCATCATCGGGATGTCGTCGAAGGCGAACAGGCGGGCGCGGATCGCTTCCAGGTCGCTCATGCCACCTTCCGCAAGGTCGCCCATCACCTCTTCGAGCTGCGACTTGTCGAGTTCGTTCAGCACGCTGGCGACGCGCGTCTGGCCGGCGGACGTATCCTTCTGGCCGCTTTCGCTGAGTACCGTGGTCCGGATCTGGCTTTCGACCAGCTTCGTCGCCGCTTCCGGCACGACCGCCATTTCCATCATGCGCTTGATGATCTCGGTGCGCACGGGCTTGTCGAGCGTCAGCACCACGCTGGCAGCATAGGCCGGGGCCACCTTGGACAGGATCATGGCGGCAGTCTGCGGATGCTCGTTGGTCAAGAACACGCCCACCTGGGCCGCCTCCAGCTTCTCGAGCTGCGGCCATACCGGAAGCAGGTTGTCCTTCTTCTTGGCCCCGTCGCCCTTGCCCATCAGCGCGTCCATCTCTTCGGGCGAGAGCGACTCGTTGAGGATGGTGTCCATCTTGTCGGCCGAATCGAGCAGACCCGCACCTTCGGTGAACTCCGCCTCGAACTCGGCCACGATGCGCTCGAGATCGGCCTGCGGGATGGTCCGCAGCAGGCGCGCGCCTTCGATCAGCGCCTTCAGTTCCTCCTGCTTGAAGAACTTCAGCAGCCGGCTCGCCGACGGCTTGCCCATTGCAACCAGAATGGCTGCCGCCTTTTGCGGTCGCGACAGGGTCGACAGCGGGTTCATGCCCGGGCCTTTCTCGATGCAGGGGAAAGCACGTCCACGCTCCTCAGGCGCTCTTGGCGGCGGCCACGATCTCGGTCAGGCGGATGCCGAAGCGCGACGGGTCGGCCTCGAGCACCGTGATCTCGCCGCGCGCGATGCGGCGGCCGTTGACAACCACGTCGACCGGCTCGCCGATGCGGCGGTCGAGCGCGACCGTCGAGCCCTTCTGCAGGGTCATGAGATCCGATACCGGCATTTCCGTGCTGCCAAGCACGATCTGCACCTCGACAGGAATGTTCATGATGACGCTGCTGTTGGCGGGTGCGCCAGCCGCCGCGGCCGGCCGCTTCTCCTCTTCGCTGAGGACGCCGCGCAATTCCTCGATCGCACGATTGAGCTGGTCCTCCTCGACGTCGACCTCGGGCTTTTCGATCTCGGGCTTTGGCTGCGGTTTGCTCATCATGCTCTCCAGTTCAGTCGGTCTCGGCGCCGGGGCGACAACGCCTCAGTTCGCGACGATTCCCTCAATCGTTTCATCGGTCTCGTACGGGCGCTGGATGCGGACCGTGTAGTTCTGGCCAAGCTTGCCGAACTCGCAGCAGAACAGCGTCTTGCCGCGCGCGGCGATAACCGCGTTCGTCTGGGCATTCTCGGCGAGCTCGATCACCTGCCCGACCATCAGCCCGGTCAGGTCGCCGAGCGTCATGCGGCCGAGCGGCATCGATGCCTCCAGGCGCACGGTCGACCGCATCACCTCGTCGGAAAAACGCGAGCGCCATTCCGACGTCGGCAGCGAAGAAGCCTCCTTCTCCGCCTTGCTCCGCTTGTCTTCGATCAGGATGCGCTGCGGCAGCGTCAGGGTCAGCAGGCCGCGTGTGACTGCGGTCGAGATAGACAAGGTGATCCGCGCCGACGGACCGTCGCGAAACACGTGCTTCTTCATCTCGGTACCGGTGATCGCCTCGGGAACCGGCAGCTTCACGCCGAGGCCGCCGTCGGGCCCCTGCACGTTCATGGCGCGGGCGATGTCGTGGAAGACCATATTGGCCACGCCCATCTCGATACCCGAGAGGTCTCGGTCGATCGGCGCGACGCTGCGTCCGGGGTCGCCGCCGAACAGCAGATGCACGACGAGGGCGATCGACTGTGGATCGAGCGTCATCACCAGACCGTCGGGCGAGGTCGGGGTCATGGCGACGGTCATGGCCTGGTTGTTCTTGCCGGCCTTGGCGTCGGCCATGCGCGCAAGCTTGACCTCGACCACCTCGACGAAGACCTGCTCCGGCAGCATCTGGCTTAGATACTTCGCGATCAGCGGCGCGGAACGCTCGGCCAGGCGGCGCGCGGCCGAATGCACCTTCGCCGGCTCGCCGGTGTCGCCGAGCATGCGCTCGATCACCAGGTCGCGGGGGGCCGCCGGGCTTGCGGTCATGTTCATGGCTTCATGTGCCCTTCGTCAGCGTCACGCATCGCCTCAGGCGGCCTTCTTGTCGAGGTTGCCCGTGTTCAGCGTGCTCTGCTCGACCGCGTCGATCGACGGCCGGTCGTAGGACGAGATGGTCTTGCGACCGAACTCGATCGCTACCTGGGGCAGCGAGCCGTTCATGTAGGCAAGCAGCGTCTGCTTCACGATGATGTAGAGGCGATTCTTCTTCTCGCGCACCATTTTGATCTTGGTCGCGATCGGTCCGACAATCGCATAGGACAGGAAGATACCGAGGAAGGTTCCGACGAGGGCCGCGCCGATCAGGCCGCCGAGGATTTCGGGCGACTGGTCGAGGGCGCCCATCGCCTTCACCACGCCCAGCACCGCCGCGACGATGCCGAGGGCCGGCAGGGCGTCGCCGACGGCAACCAGCGCATGGTAGGACTTCAGCTTGTCGGCACGGATGGTGTGGATCTCTTCGTCCATCAGCGCTTCGATCTCATGCGGACGGGCGTTTCCGATGATGATGATGCGGCAGTAGTCGCAGATGAAGTGCGTCAGGTCGTGGTTCTTCAGGACGGTGGGGTAGGCTTGGAAGATCGCCGATTCTTCCGGATTGTCGATATGGGCCTCGACCTCGGTGCGCGTCTTGGTGCGCAGTTCCCGCATCAGGCTGTGCAGCACGCCGAGTGTTTCGAGGTAGTCCTGTTCCTTGGGAACCGACTGCTTGAAGGCCTCGAGAATGCCCCTGCCGGTGTCCTTGACCGTCGCCATCGGGTTGGCGACCAGGAAGGTCCCCAGCGCCGCGCCGCCGATAATGACGAGCTCCCATGGCTGCATGAGCACGCCGAGTTTGCCGCCCATCGCCATGTAGCCGCCGATCACGCAACCCAGCGTCACGACGAGTCCGATCAGAATGCCCACGCAGGTCGCCCCTTCCGCATTTCAAAGCAGTGTGCAGGCACAGATAGCGGTCGTGCCTTGTGTGAGGCTTGAAGGAATGCGGAAAGAGGATTCAGCCTCGCGCAAGCATTTGCACGTAGCTTGCCCCGACTATCCTATGGTGGAAGGGCTTTGCCGTGCTCAATACCTACACAAGCTACCAGCTGATCGCGAGGGATCTTAACAAGGCGCTCGATCGCGTTGAAAAGCAGCCGACGGTGGGGCGCGATACCGAATATTACCTCAAGAACATCACCAAGGTGAAAAGCATCGAGGAGTTCGTCAAGAACGACAGGCTCTTCAAATACGCCATGAAGGCGCATGGTCTGCAGGACATGGCCTACGCCAAGGCCTTCATGACCAAGGCCCTCAAGGAAGGCGTTTCCGATCCCGACAGCTTCGCCAACAAGCTGACCGACAAGCGCTACGCCGAGTTCGTCAAGAGCTTCAACTTCGCCGAGCTGGGCTCGCGCGCGACCACCTACAACAAGGCCCAGCAGGGCACGACCGACAAGTACCTCGTGGCCGTCCAGCTCGGCGGCGGTAACCCCAATTCGGAAGCCGTCCAGAAGGAAGTCAAGTATTTCCTCGACAACATCGTCAAGGTGAAGTCGGCCAAGGAATTCCTGGCCAACGACCGCCTCTACACCTTCGCCATGAAGGCCTACGGCATCGAATCCTCCATCGGCAACAAGGAGATGATGGAGAAGGTCCTGGTGGGAGGCGTGCGCGATCCGAAGAGCTACGCCAACCAGATGGCAGACAAGCGCTATGCGGCCTTCGCCTCGGCATTCAATTTCGAAGCCTACGGCGAGGACGCGACCACCATCAACCCGGCGCAGAAGCCCGCCACCGAGAAGTTCGTGCGCCAGACGCTGGAAGAGAACGCCGGCAAGGACAATGAAGGCGTCCGGCTCGCGCTTTATTTCGAACGCAAGGCCCCCGGCATCTCCAGCTTCTACCAGATCCTGGCCGACCCCGCGCTCTCCAAGGTTCTCCGCACGGCGCTGGCCCTGCCCGAATCCTTCGCGTCGGCCGACATCGACCGTCAGGTCAAGTTCTTCGAGCAGAAGCTGAAGGTCAGCGACTTCTCCAACCCCAAGAAACTAGGCGATTTCCTCAAGCGCTTCACCAGCCTCTGGGAACTCAACAATCCCACTTCGACGCAACTCCAGTCGACCGGCATCCTGTTCGGCAGGCCCGCGACCTACGGCGTCTCGACCGATCTGATATTCGCCATGCAAAAGCTGAGGTTCTGAGACTATCATGCAGAACGGTCTCTATGTCGCCCTGTCGGCCCAGGTAGCTCTCGAAAAGCGCCTCAACACCATCGCCGACAACGTCGCCAACACCTCGACGGTCGGCTTCCGCGCCACCGGCGTGAAGTTCGAGGACGTCGTCTCCGGGCTTGGCGCCAAGTCGGTTTCCTTCACCTCGCCGGGCGACACCTACCTGTCGACGCAGAATGGCGGCCTGACCCAGACAGGCAATCCGTTCGACTTCGCCATCCGCGGCGATGCCTGGTTCGGCATCGAAACGCCGGCGGGCGTGGTCATGACGCGTGACGGCCGCTTCACCATGACCCAGGAGGGCCAGCTCGTCACGCTCGAAGGCCATCCCGTGCTCGACGCCGGCGGCGCGCCGATGCAGTTGGATCCGCGCGCCGGTCCGCCCGAGGCGGGTTCAGACGGCTCGCTGCGCCAGGGCGACCGCCTGGTCGGCGCGATCGGGCTCTACGAGTTCAATCCCGGACCGAACTTCGTCCGTTTCGGCAACTCCGGCGTCGTGCCGGCGAGCGCCCCCGAACCCGTGGTCGACCGCATGGCCGCGGGTGTCGCCCAGGGCTTCGTCGAAGAATCCAACGTCAATCCGATCAAGGAGATAACCAAGCTCATCATGGTGCAGCGCGCGTTCGAGAACACCGCCGCCATGATGCGCCAGACCGAGTCCTCGTATTCCGACGCCATCAAGACGCTCGGCTCCAAGTAGGTCGGTAAGTGAGCACATCTCTGCCCGCCATCCGCACCGACAACCAGCCCAGGATCGACAACAGGCTGGAATCGCTCGAGCGCATCCAGCGCCGCTTCGACGACGACCGACTGCTGGTGCGCCGCGGCGGCCAGGTGACGGAGATTGCGCCGACCCACTACAAGGTCGGCGGCCTCTCCGCCATCGCCCGCCTCGGCGACATCGTCGAGCATCGCGGACACGGCAGCAGTCGTCGCGGCGAGATCGTCCAGATCGGCCGCAACGAAGTGCTGGTGGCCCCCTACGAGAGCAGCGGCGAGATCGGCGTCGGCGATGCCATCTTCACCCGCGGCCCGATCGCCATCACGCCGCACCACAGCTGGCGCGGCCGGGCCATCGATGCCTTGGCCCGCCCGATCGACGACGGCCCGCCCCTGATACGCAGCGCGCCGCAGGACGGTGCCACCGCCACGCCTCCAGCGGCCCTCGCCCGCCAGCGCGTGGATACCGGCTTCCTCACCGGCGTGCGTGTCATCGACATCTTCACCCCGCTGTGCTTCGGCCAACGCATGGGCGTCTTCGCCGGCTCCGGCGTCGGCAAGTCGACGCTGCTGGCCATGCTGGCGGCCGCCGACGCCTTCGACACGGTCGTGGTTGCCCTGATCGGCGAACGCGGCCGCGAGGTGCGCGAATTCCTCGAGGACACGATCGGCGAGGCCAGCATGGCCAAGACCATCGCCGTCGTGGCAACGAGCGACGAAAGCGCGATGATGCGCCGGCGCGCGCCCGATACCGCAATGCGCGTCGCCGAGCATTTCCGCGACCAGGGCGACCGCGTGCTTCTGGTGCTCGATTCGATCACCCGCTTCGCTCATGCGCTGCGCGAGGTTGCAATCGGCGCCGGCGAGCCGCCGGTCGCGCGCGGCTACCCCGCATCCGTGTTCACGGAATTGCCCAAGCTCCTCGAACGGGCCGGACCCGGCATGGAAGGCAAGGGGTCGATCACCGCCATGATCTCCGTGCTCGTCGACGGCGACGACCACAACGATCCCGTCGCCGATTCCGTGCGCGGCATCCTCGACGGCCACGTGGTGCTCGACCGCTCGATCGCCGAGCAGGGACGCTATCCACCGGTCAATCCGCTGTCGTCGATCTCGCGCCTCGCCGGCAAGGCCTGGAGCCCCGACCAACGGGTGCTGGTCGGCAAGCTCAAGGCGATGATCTCGCGCTTCGAGGATACCCGGGACATCCGGCTGCTCGGTGCCTATCAGCCGGGCGCGGATCCGGAACTCGACCTCGCGGTCCGGCAGGTGCCGGTGATCTACGAGGCGCTCGGCCAATCGCCGGCCGACGGCCCGTCGCCGGACCCGTTCTCCGACCTCGCACGCCATCTAAAAGCCAAGGATAGAGCCAATGTTCAGGCGGAGTGACCCTGCAAGCGAGCTGCTCGAGATCATCGGATCGAACCAGAAGCCGCCTTCGCTGTTCGAGCGCCTGCGCCTCAAGCGCAGGACGATCATCCTGGCTCCGCCCGCAAAACGGCGAGACCGGCGCAGCGACTTCATCATCGCCGGGTTCGGCATCGCGATCGGCCTCGCGAGCGCGATGTTCCCCTGGTACATTTTCTTCAATCCGGACAAGTTCGGCGTGCGCGCCATGAAGTTCGGCGGCGACGGCGAGAACAACCAGCCGGTCACGATGGCGCTCGGTCAGCAGGTCGAGCGCGTCGGAGCGCCGATGTCGGCCGAGGACATTCCGCCGATGCAGCTCGACCTTTTCGCCACCGGTTCGCTGCGCCCCGACAAGGACGACGTCGTCGGAACCCCGGAAAGCCTGGACCAGCCGTTCCCCGGCCCCAAGCTCAACTTCACCCTCGTGCACGTCGCGAACGGCCGTGCCATGGTGCAGGACGGCGCCGGCTTCTGGGTGGTGCAGAAGGGCTCGATCCTGCCGGACTCCAGCCGTGTCGCGGCCATCGAACAGCGCGCCGGCAAATGGGTGCTCGTCACCTCGCGCGAAGACGTGGTCGAGATCACGCACTGACCTCGCCGAGGCTCGCGGCTGCGCGCAAGGCCCGCGCAAGACTGAGCCAATAGTGTTTGGAAATCTGCTCGGAGATTTCCAAATGGACCCCGTCAACCTGTTCGATCTGGCCTCACAGCAGGCACGCTGGCTTTCGGTGCGCCAGACGACCATCGCCGGCAACGTCGCCAACGCCAACACGCCGGGCTACCGCGCCAAGGACGTGGAACCCTTCGAGCGCGTTCTGGACCGTACCCGCGTGGCGATGACCGCGACGCAGGCCGGCCATCTGAGCGGCGGGGCGACCGAAGCAGGCTACGCGGTTCGCGCGGAAGAACCCCAGACGGCCATCCTGCCCTCCGAGAATACGGTCGGGCTCGAGGATGAACTGATCAAGGCCGGGGAGGTACGCCGGTCGTTCGAGCTGAACACGGCCATCGTCAAGGCCTTCCACCGCATGGTCATGCTGAGCAGCAAGGCCTGATCGCCATGGATCCTTTGACGGCCGCCCTCAAGATCGCCGGCTCGGGACTGGGCGCCCAATCCGAGCGCCTCCGCATCGTTTCGGAAAACCTGGCCAACGCCCAGTCGACGGGCAATACGCCCGGCGCCGAGCCCTACCGCCGCAAGACCATCAGCTTCGCCGCAGAACTCGACCGGGCGACTGGCGGCGCGACCGTCGAGGTTGCTGCCATCGGCCAGGACCAGTCGCCGTTCCGGCTCGAATTCGAGCCTGGCAACGAGGCGGCCGACGCCAACGGCTACGTCAAGATGCCGAACGTCAACGTCCTGATCGAGATGGCCGACATGACCGAGGCCAACCGGTCCTACGAAGCCAACCTGCAGGTCATCAAGCAGGCGCGCGACCTTATTTCCATGACCATTGATCTTATGAGGAGCCAGTCGTGATCGGCAGCATCAGCCCCCTTGGAAAGCAGGTACTGACCCAGCCGACCGGCCTGGTTCCGCAAGCGGCCCAGGGCGCCACGGGCGAGGTCGCCTCGTCCTTCGCGGCCGCGCTCTCGGATGTCGCCGCGCAGACTGCCGCGACGCTCCGCCAGGCCGAGCAGCTTTCGGCCGCGGGCATCCAGGGCCAGGCCGACACGCGCGAAGTGGTCGATGCGGTGATGAGTGCCGAACAGTCCCTGCAGGCGGCCATCGCCATCCGCGACAAGATCGTCACGGCCTATCTCGAAGTCAGCCGCATGGGCATCTGAGGATCACACCGATGAAAGCGCTCGCCATCGCCGCCACGGGCATGAACGCCCAGCAGACCAATCTCGAAGTGATCGCGAACAACATCGCGAACATCAACACGACTGGCTACAAGCGCGCCCGCGCCGAGTTCTCCGACCTGCTCTACCAGGTCGACCGCATGCAGGGCGTGCCCAACCGCGCCAACTCGGCGATCGTGCCGGAAGGCGTCAGCATCGGCCTCGGTGTCAAGACCTCGGCCGTCCGCAACGTCCACGTCCAGGGCGGACTGACCAGCACCGGCAACCAGTTCGACCTCGCCCTCACCGGCAAGGGCTGGTTCCAGATCGAGGGGCCCGACGGTGAGACGCTCTACACCCGCGCCGGCTCTTTCAACACCAACGCCACCGGCCAGCTCGTCACCGTCGACGGCTATGTCGTGGTCGGCGGCATTACCGTCCCGCCGGATGCCACCGAGGTCATCGTCAACAATTCCGGCCAGGTCTTTGCCCGCATCGCGGGCCAGACGGAACTGCAACAGCAGGGACAGCTGATGCTGTCGAACTTCGCCAATGAGGCTGGTCTCGCACCGCTCGGCGACAATTTGTTCCAGGAAACCGAGGCGTCAGGCGCTGCCATCGAGGGCATCCCCGGCGATCCCGGTTTCGCGACCATCAAGCAGGGTTACCTGGAAAACTCCAACGTCGACCCGGTCAAGGAAATCACCGAGCTGATCTCGGCGCAGCGGGCCTACGAGATGAACTCCAAGGTCATCCAGGCGGCCGACGAAATGGCCGCCGTCGTCTCCAAGAACATCCGGTGAGCATGATGCGGCAACGCAGCGCCCTCCCTCGCATCCATACCGTCCTTCTCGCGCTCGCCCTCGCCGGCGTGGCGACGGCTGCGGTCGCGCAGGAAGTGGTGCTGGTGCCCAACCGTGTCATCTATCCCGGCGAAACGGTCGCGCTGTCCGCCCTGAAAGAGGTCACGCTCAAGGCCGGCAAGGTGCGGCCGGACGCCGTGGCCACCCGCCCCGACGAACTCGACGGCAAGGTCGCCAAGCGTACGCTGCTTCCCGGCCGCTACGTTTCCGTCAACGCATTGCGCGAAGCCTGGCTGGTCGATCGCGGCGCGTCCGTCCAGGTCGTGTTCGAAGCCGGCCCGCTCACGATTTCGGCCGCGGCCGTCACCCTGGAGCCAGGTGCTGCCGGCGACGTCGTCAAGGTGCGCAACATCGACAGCGGCAAGATCTTCACCGGAATCGTCATGGCCGACGGCTCGATCCGCGTAGGTGCGACATGATCCGCAGGCTGGTTCTCGCGGCAGTCGCCGTCCTCGGCCTCACGACGGCTTACGCCGACGGTCCCGAAGGCACCCCGATCTCCCAGGCCCAGGGTGGGAAGACCGTGGGCGGTGGCGACGGTTTTGGCGGCGCCTATGACGATGGCAGCGGCCGCCTCACCACGCTCAACAGCGGCCAAGGCAACCTCATCAACGTCCGCATCAAGGACGTCGCCTCGCTTCAGGAATCGCGTGACAACCAGCTTGTCGGCTACGGCCTCGTCATCGGCCTGAACGGCTCGGGCGACAGCCTGCGCAATTCGCCGTTCACCGAGCAGTCGATCCGCGCAATGCTCGAAAATCTCGGCATCGCGTCCGAGGACGGACGCGCCCGCGTCCGCAACGTCGCGGCCGTGATCGTGACGGCGAACCTGTCTGCCTTCGTGCAGTCCGGCGCCCGCATCGACGTCAACGTCGCCTCGATGGGCGACGCGACTTCGCTCGCTGGCGGAACCCTTATCATGACCCCGCTCAAGGCGGCTGACGGCGAGATCTATGCCGTCGGACAGGGCGCCGTTCAGGTCGGCGGGTTCAACGCCCAGGGCGCGGCCGAGCAACTGACGCAGGGCGTTCCCACGGCGGGCCGCGTGCCCAACGGCGCCATCGTCGAGCGCGAGGTCAAGGCGCGCTTCTCCGACGAGAACGTGCTCACGCTGCAGCTCTTCAACCCGGATTTCTCGACCTCGGTGCGGATCGCCGACACCATCAACGACTATGCCCGCCATCGCTTCGGCAAGCGCGTCGCCGGCGAGCAGGATGCCCGCACGGTCACGCTGCGCAAGCCCGAAGGCATCTCCTCCGCGCGCTTCTATGCTGAGCTGGAAAACCTGGTCGTCATGTCCGACGCCCCGGCGCGCGTGGTCATCGACGAACGCACCGGCACCATCGTCATCGGCAACGAGGTCAAGGTCTCGCGTGTCGCGATCAGCCACGGCACGCTGACAGTCCGCATCACCGAGCAGCCGCGCGTCGTCCAGCCCGAGCCGTTCTCGCGCGGCCGGACCGAGATCGAGGACTTCACCGTCATCGAGGCCGACCGCCCGGATTCCAAGGTGGGCCTGCTGGACGGACCCAACCTGCAGACGCTCGTCGCCGGCCTCAATCGTCTCGGCGTCAAGCCGGACGGCATCATCGCGATCCTTCAGGGCATCAAGTCCGCCGGCGCTCTGCAGGCCGACCTCGTGGTTCAATAGGTCTTGACATGGCGAACAAGCTCTCCTCTCCCCTCGGCAACCGTGCGCTCGCCGCCCTCGCCCTCGCTGCCGTGCTGATCGGCAGCGGACCGGCCCACACCCAGGATGTCCGCCAGGTCATGCCTGGCCCGGCATCGTCGGGCGAGCGCATCACGGCCACCGAACAGAGCGAGGTCGAGCGCTTCTGCTCGAACATCGCCGATGCCGCCCGCGACCGCCGCTACGCGCTCCAGGCCGAGGAACTGAAGAAGCTGCAGGCCGATGTCGACCAGCGCATCGCCGCACTCGAGGAGAAGCGCAACGAATACGAAACCTGGCTCACGCGGCGCGAGCTCTTCCTCGCCCGCGCCGAGGAGAACCTCGTCCAGATCTACTCGCGCATGAAGCCGGACGCCGCGGCCGAACGCCTCGCCGAACTCAACGTCGAACTGGCCTCGGCCATCCTGATGAAGCTCGACGCCCGCAAGGCCAGCGTCATCCTCAACGAAATGGAAAGCAAGTCGGCCGCGGAACTCACCCGCGTCATGGCGAGCGCCTCGCGCCGGGAAGATCCATCATGACCAGAAACGCCCTTCTCGCGGCCTCGCTCGCCGGCCTGCTCGCAGGCTGCGCCACCGACCTCAAGGAAATCAACAAGGAGCCGGCCATGTCGGCGGTCGGTTCGGGCATCGAGGATGGCAGCTCGACGATGTACCGCTATCCCGAGGCTCCGGCGACCCCGGTCAAGCGCTTCTCGCTGTGGCAGGACAAGCAGAGCCGCATGTTCACCGACCCGCGCGCCCTGCTGCCGGGCGACATCCTGACCGTGCGCATCGAGATCGACGACCGCGCCCGCTTCAAGAACGAGTCCGAGCGCAAGCGCACCTCCAACCGCAGCCTCGGGCTCGGCCTCGACGTCGAATGGGACGGCACCGGCACCGGCGGCTCTGCCGACGGCAATATCGATTCCGAATCCAAGTTCAGCGGCGACGGCGCCACCGCCCGGTCCGAGAAGCTGAACCTGCTCGTCGCAGCCGTGGTCACCGAGGTCTTGCCCAACGGCAACATGATGATCCGGGGCTCGCAGGAGGTCCGCGTCAACGCCGAGCTGCGCGTGCTCACCATCGCCGGCATCGTGCGGCCTTCGGACATCGGACCCGAGAATACCGTTCCCTACGAGCGCATCGCCGAGGCACGCATCTCCTATGGCGGCCGGGGCCGCCTGACCGAGGTGCAGCAGCCGCCCTACGGGCAGCAGTTCCTCGACCAGGTCCTCCCCTTCTAGGCGCCGCCATGTCGACTGTGGAACAGCCCAATCCCGAAAAGACCGGCCCGTCGCTGGTCGTCCAGATCGGCATTCTCGTCCTGATGACCTCGGCGGCCATCGGCATGGGCTGGCTGTCGGGCGGTTATCTGCAGGGCGAAAGCAAGCCGGCGGAAAAGCCGGCCGTAGCCGCGCCCGCGCACGCCGCGGAGAACGGGCAGCCCGCAAGCACCGGAACCGTCGTTCAGCTCGCCCCGATCACCGCCAATCTCGCCGCCCCGGAGAACATGTGGGTGCGCCTGGAGCTGTCGCTGGTCCTGACCGAGCCGCTGCCGCTCGAGGTCACCGAGAAGGTCCACCAGGACCTGCTCGCCTTCATCCGCACCGTCACCATCCACCAGATCCAGGGCGCAAGCGCGCTCCGCCATCTCAAGACCGACCTCGACGAGCGCGCCGCCATCCGCAGCGACGGCAAAGTCAGGGAAGTGCTGATCAGAACGTTGCTGTTCGAATGAAGAAGTTCCTGACCGCCGCAGCGATCCTGGCCGCCTCCGCCCTGCCCGCGGGCGCGCAGCAGTTGGACCTCAGCGCCCTCGGCAACCCCGACGGCGCCACCGTCGGCTACATCATCCAGATGTTCGGCCTGCTCACCGTATTGTCGGTGGCGCCGGGCCTGCTCATCATGGTGACGAGCTTCACCCGCTTCGTCATCGCGTTTTCGATCCTGCGCACCGGCATCGGCCTGCAATCGACGCCTGCCAACCTGATCCTCATCTCGCTGTCGCTGTTCATGACCTTCTACGTCATGGCGCCGACCTTCGACCAAGCCTGGCAGAACGGCGTCAAGCCGCTGATGGACAACCAGATCACCCAGGCCGAGGCCGTCGACCGCATTTCCGACCCCTTCCGCACCTTCATGATGCGCAACGTCCGCGACAAGGACTTCGCCCTCTTCGCCGACCTCGCGCGCGAGCGCGGCCAGACCGTGTCGGAGGAAAAAGTCGACCTGCGCATCCTGGTCCCGGCCTTCATGATCTCGGAAATCCGCCGCGGCTTCGAGATCGGCTTCCTGATCGTGCTGCCCTTCCTCGTCATCGACCTCATCGTCGCCACCATCACCATGGCCATGGGCATGATGATGCTGCCGCCCACAGTGGTGTCGCTGCCCTTCAAGATCCTGTTCTTCGTCCTGATAGACGGCTGGAACCTGCTCGTCGGCAGCCTGGTGAGATCGTTCACGTAGCGCGGCAGTCTGCGCTGGATTGACCGGCGCCCCGCTGCCTTCGCCAAGAGCGGCGGCAAACGCATCCACACATACAATGCAAGAAAAATCAGCAGGTTAACGCAGGTTAACCATGTTGCTTAGAGCTTTGATAGCAACTCCCCGCCAGATTGCCCCCATGGCGGGTGACCTTCCCTGAAGCGCTCATTGGCATGATGCCTCTCCGCCATACCGGCCGATCCGGTATGTCCCTTACATTCGCATTCCTAGGGGCGTTTTTCCCATGTCTTCCATCAATACCAACGCGTCGGCAATGACGGCGCTGCAGACCCTGTCTGCAACCAACAAGAACCTCGCAACCACCCAGGGCCGCATCGCCACCGGCATGCGCGTCGCCGAAGCTTCCGACAACGCAGCCTACTGGTCGATCGCCACCACCATGCGCTCCGACAACAAGGCCAACTCGGTCGTGCAGGACGCGCTCGGTCTCGGCGCCGCCAAGGTCGACACCGCCTACGCCGGCATGAAGAGCGCCATCGAGGTCGTCGACAAGATCAAGGAAAAGGTGCTGCTGGCCAAGGCCACCGACAGCGCGACCGAGCGTGCGAAGATCCAGAGCGAAATCAAAACCTATACGGCACAGCTCCAGGATAACATCGCCGGCGCCAGCTATGCCGGCTCCAACCTGCTCAAGACCGATGGATCGGTGACCACCGCCAAGCTGAGCGTGATCACCTCCTACAATCGTGGTGCAGGCAATGCTGTCACCACTGGCACGATCGACATTGCGTTCAGCACCACTCGATTGATCGACTCCAACCCTGCGGCCTCGCCGACTCTGACTGGCGTTCTCGACAAAGACGGCGCGGCGTCCGGGACGTCCATCTTGGACATCAATGTTTCCGATGTCACCGGCGTCACCGGTTACGTTGCGACCGACGTGGGCGCAGCGTTCGACAAGCTGCTGACCGACATCGAAACGGCGCTCGGCTCGATGTCGACGGCTGCCGCCGAGCTCGGCGCCTCCAAGGCCCGCATCGATCTGCAGAAGGACTTCGTGTCCAAGCTCAGCGACTCGATCGACCGTGGCGTCGGCCAGCTCGTCGATGCCGACATGAACAAGGAATCGACCCGCCTGCAGGCGCTGCAGGTGCAGCAGCAGCTCGGCATCCAGGCGCTGTCGATCGCCAACGGCAACAC